>Ga0123341_1005415_pt1 | contig 11376 bp, 9 predicted proteins | sample Turbeapinknodule_FD_89959 | JGI IMG/M metagenome (GOLD analysis project Ga0123341, IMG submission 89959) | Root nodule microbial communities of legume samples collected from Mexico - Turtle bean Mexico pink nodule | ecosystem: Host-associated > Plants > Roots > Nodule | place: Mexico: Nepantla... | reverse complement strand
TTATTATTTTTAATTATTTAATTAATTTATTAATAGTTTATATGAAATTTATAACAAAGTAATAAAAATAGACAAATTTCTCACCATCTGAAATCTTGAATATAATGAACTAAAGTAAACTTATGATGTGAATAGTTTGTTCTCTGTCAAATAATTTTGCTTTAAATGTTATAGTTATGAACAAATTTGGTTGATTGTTGAGAGAGTGCAATTGAGAGAGCAGAAAAATGGGGTTGGAATCTGTTGGAGATTTAGCCATTAACATGATTCTTAAGAAGTTAGAAGGCGAAGATGTTGCCAGAGTCGCTTGTGCCAGCAAAAGGTTTAGGTTTTCAGCTTCAGATGACACTCTTTGGACCAATCTCTGCTTCCATGAACTCGCTTTGACCCAACCCATCGATCATCTTGGAAACCCCTTCCCTTCCTTCAAGGTCGCTCCTTTTTTAATTTTCCTTCACTTTTCCTGAGCCTCTGCTTTTGGGTGATAATTATTTTGTGGAAAAAGATGCATTGAATTGTTATTGGGTGGTTTCAGTCAAATGATGAAGTTGTCTCTTTGTGAAGTTTGATTTGTTTCTGTGTCTTTCAATTTCAGGCACATGATTGGGTAGTGCTTTTGGATGTCCTTGTTGTTGTTGTTGTTCCATGTGTGCTAAAAAATGACCTTGTTGTGTTGACTTGGTCCAATTATGAAACAGGGTGAACTTCTTGCCCTGGTTAAAAGTATGTTTATCCTGTTGTGGTTAGATTTATATTTAATGCCGTGTGGGATTGAACTGACAAGGATGTGGTAATTGGGGGTAGAATGATAGAGCCTTGGATTAGATGTTTTTTTGGTGGAATAGAATAAATGGAATGGGGTGGAATAGACTCCTTTATGCTCCATTCAGTGCTTTTCCCATTTTAAAGAAATGAAAACCATGATACATTTGGTTCCTCCATTTCTTTTTATATTTTTGGAAACAGTCAAGTTGTGGATTTAGTGTACTTACTACTTGCATGCTTTCTCGACACTACTTATGAAACTAACTTCTGACCTTCCTGTTTGCCGGTTCATGGACCTGCTAAATTTATGTTTTGTAAAGTGTGCATCGTTTTCTTTCTTTCATGTTGAGAAGGATGGATGCTCTGTTGCTCAAGATTCTTGATGATACTGACTTGTGTGTGCTAAATTTCAACTAATGTTTTTGGTACAGCTAGAAATCAGACTGTGTATGTGTTACGCAGGAATGCTATCAAGCATGGAGAGGAGCTTTTGATATGTATCCATGGCCTCTTGTTAAGCGTGTGAAAAAGTGCTGGGATAGAATAAAGACCTGGTTGACCAATAATTTTCCTGAAGCTGAGGCCACTCTTTGTAAAGGGGCAACTGAAGCTGACATTCAGACGTTGGAGAATTTGTTAAAGGTGGAATTGCCACTTCCTACAAGGATCCTTTATCGCTTTCATAATGGGCAAGAAATCGTAAAAGCAAATCCAGAAACTAGTACATTTGGAAGTTCTTTGGGTCTAATTGGGGGTTACTCCTTCTATAATCATTTGGTGAATGTTTATCTATTGCCTATACGTCAGATAATCCAAGAAACTGAGCAAATTAGGCGTCACTTGAGCTTTTTAAGAAGATCCAAGTTTGTTCTTGTGGCTGCTTCATCCACTTTCCGTAGAAAGTTGTTTTTCCTCAACTGCTCCAATGGTCAACTATATGTTGGAACCAATAAACTTCATTCTGAAAAAGACATAATCCCTTGTGTACCTCAAGATCTGATAAGTTTACATCGGGAATTAAATATTGAAGAGCAACAAGATGCCATGCTACTGTGGTTAGAAGAACATGGTCGTCGTTTAGAACATGGCTTCATCAAACTCTGTGACAAAGAAAATGGAAGAAGCATTAATCTTTTCCCAGAAGAACCCCCTTTTTGTTCAACGGCTGTTACTAATGGTGTGAAGGTAAAAGCCTGTATACCACTCTTTATGCTTGCTCAATTAGCACTGTATCTTACGGCATAGAAAACATTATTGCTATGGTAGTCGTTGATGCAGTTTGCAAAGTCATATTGGGTTACAGGGAATAATTATTGTAATGAGGTTATCATATGCCTCCTGAGGTTTGGATATTTATAATTACAATATATATCAGGACAGATTTTCTTGGATTGGATCTGGAGCTTCTTTTTTCTTTTTGTTGTCTTTATGCATAAAGGAAGCAAATGGTTAATGACTTTTGCTCATTACGATGCATGGGATATTCCAATTCACGTGCCTTTTTCATCACCACTGATTTTTTTTACGAATATTTCGTAGTTCCAGTATGTCATTTTTCCTTGGAGACTTACAAGTGTTTTTTTTTCAAGGTCCGTGCATCTGCATTGATTATCCCTGAGTTTATTGATCCTCAAGATGAGAATGAAAAGTACTTATTTGCTTATTCAATCCGCTTGTCCCTTGAACCGCAAGGATGCTTGATTAATGGAATGTCCTTCAACTCTTGTCAGCTCCATTGGAGGCACTGGATCATTCGTGCTAATGATGATGTTGTATCGGATTTCAATGGAGAAGCTGTTATAGGACAGGTATAAGTTCCCAAAATTTCCCCTCAATTTGTGCAATTATTTTTATTCTATTGAAGTTATTCAGTAAGTATGCATTTTTGACTATTTCATGTCTTGGCTGTTGGACATAGATCTTTTAAAATTGAATCCATAATTTTGAAATTCCGGATGAGTTAGTAGCCGTGAGAAGTGAGTTTGGTGCATTGACTTCACTTGGATTTTAGACATATCGGGGTCAAAATTTCAAATGAACAGCTGATCAAGGTCTCCCTTATCTAAATGAATTGATATTCACCTAATTGTTCTACGAGTATTTTGGTTTGTTGAATTTTTACAACAAGAAGCTTCTGTTCAGTTGTGAATTAATTGTGGAATTTCCCAAAAACTGCACATTAGCACACTGCCATTACCTTTCTACGAGCTTGTATGTGGCCAAAGTCTAATAAAACTTTGGGGCTTTTGATTCTTGTTGCATATACTGATTGAGTGCATCTAAGTGACGTGCCTAACTTAGTTAAGCTTGTAGTTTACTTTATAGTTTTCGAGCAGATAGAGTCATCCTTAAGTTCATCTCTGCAAACCAGATAAAAATTGAACTGATTTAGTGATTTTGATTTCCATAAGTAGCAAAGGTTTATAATTCATAGTTTTTCGAACTTGGAAGAATGTCTTTAAACTATATTTTTCTTAGAAAACAAAGAATATTGTCTTTATTTTCTTATAATTTACTTTATAGCTTAGTTCAGCTTGTAATTTACTTTATGGCTTTCGAGCAGATAGTCATAGGTCCAACTCTGCAAACCAGATAAAAATTGAACTGATTTAGTGGTTTTCATTTCCAAAGGTAGCAAAGGTTTATAATTCATAGTTTTTGGAACTTGGAATTTAAACTCTATTTTTCTTAGAAAACAAAGAAAATTGTCCTCATTTTCTAAAGTCCGAGTAACTTTGGTAAATAAAGTGGTCAAAGTGTTAAACTACTGAGCTGTGAATCTCCCTGCAGTATCCACTTTTGCATCCTGGTGCAGAAGAATTTGTTTATCAGAGTTGCACACCTCTACCACTGCCATCAGGTTCCATTGAAGGTTCTTTTACTTTTGTACCTGGCAGGTATGCATTTTTTGTTATTTTAATTATTGTTTGCGACAAGTTATTTGGTTATCTATGGTTAGTTTGACAGTGTAGGAATATGTGAATTTTGGATTGAGCAAATTTCAAATTTGCTTGTACTAAGTACACATGAACTTTTTACTAATGGTTTGGGTTTTTCTTTGCCAACTTAAACCACATTCATCATCCAAATGTCAATTTTTCCACGGGATGCCTTGATTCACAGCAAGCAACAAAACCATGCATTTGACACCATATGAATTAAATTCTATTGTTATTGTCTTGTGAGCTAGCCATTTTCGTTTTTTATTCTGATTTCAGCTTGGCATACCCAAAAGGAGACCCTTTTCTAGCTACAGTGGCACAATTCCCTCTCCAGCTGCCAGACTATATTTTCTGATTTTGATTCTGAATGGAAATGAAGTATCTCTGATGGCAATTGCAGCTCCCCAATGGCGTTTGTGCACATTATGTGACTTTAGTGAGAGTGGCTTGGTTCCTGAGTTTTTATTCTTCTAAGTGTTGGACCTGCACAATTTCCCTATATATAATCTATCTGTAGTAATATTGGATTTCTTGCGTTATTCACTTGTCTCTTAACTTTGTACCCTCCATTCACTCTGTATATATGCATGCGATTCAATGAGGTTTTTGTCATCTAATAGAATGGTAAAAGAAATCATCTTCGTATTTGGGTAAATTTGAAGTAGTCGTGCTATTGACATGATTTCACTTGAATCTCATTCCCACACCAAACTCGAACTTAGATAGAATGAATTTGATTATAATTATTTTGTGTAAATACTCAAATATATAAATAAACAAAATTCTCCATTCTCTTAATATAGGAAAGATATTTGAGCATTAGTGTGAAAAAATAGTTAAAGGATACCCATTTTATGGTTTAAGCAGAATTGGCACAAGATTAGTCTTATAATTGAACCAGGTTTTATTATTTGGCAATCTTTATATATATGTACTCTTTTGAGTATGATGTAGAATGTGTTGTCTTCTTCTTTTATGATGTAGAATGTGTTGTCTTCTTCTTTTAAGTAATGGTGATTGTTTTTTGTGACTGGTGATGAACTTTGGTGATTAGGATAAAATTTGTGATGTTTGTATGGATATGTGATTGTGTTTTTTTTATTTATTTTATTTTTTTATTTTTTGAAGTCACAAAAACCAAAAAAGAAAAACCAGGTCACAATTAAAAAATATCTTTGCAAAATGTTAAATACAATGAATTTTCTGTTAATTTTCTTGCCCTCAAATGATGAAATAATGAATTTTCTGTTAATTTTCTTGCCCTCAAATGATGAAACCGCTTTATCAAATATTGCGACGAAAGAAGAATAAAAGTGTTATAACTGGAAGTGAAGTGAGGTATGCGACTAAAGAGAATGTAGAGAGATGCAACTGAAATAATTTAATAAAGTAAAATTATACTTTATTTAAGGTTACTTAAATTTTTTTAAAAAGTTAAAATTGACTTTTTCCAATTAACATGGAGAGTAAAAAAGAATGCATGAGATGGAAGAAGAATTTATGGAAGAAGAATTTGTCCTTATTATTTTAGAATAATTTATTTTAAATTTTCAAATCCAGTAGTCATATGAGAAGAGAGTTATTATGTTTTGGAATTTAAAAATTATATATTATTAAATGTAATGTTGATGATATTTTTACAACAATTCATGTTTTAATCGAAGTTAAACTCATTGGTAACATTGAAGATATAAGAATACAGATTTCAATTTTGTTATATCAATTATATTTAATAGGTAAAGAAAGTAAACCGTCACAATACTATAGAAACGGCGCGTCTTGGTTCAATGAATAACAATTTTTCGGTCCATATTCATTCTACGATGATAATTAAAATATTTAATTCAGAGTAGATAAGAATAATTCTCTAACATCGTCACTTTAATTAAATAATAAAAGGAATAAAAGTGAAAACACCAAAATAAATGAGTAGAATATTCAACATTAATTTTAGCAACGACAGTTATGTTCTTGCTATAATATTACTTCACTTCAACTGTTTCATCAAACACTTATCTGTTAGAAAGGAACCATGTCAATATAACTTCTGTAAAAACATTAAGTATTTATTAATTTTTATTTAAAAACATGTAATGAATATTTAATTATTCCAACAAAAAAAGAAAACAGTAAATGTATTAGAAATTATAACTCATTTTAATTTAATTTAATTTCATCAAATAATACTAATTTTTTTTAGGGTTGACCACCCCACAGGACTTGAAACTTAGAGTAGCAATAGATCTTATTTAGGATTAAATAAAATTTTATTTCTATTAATTTTTATTTTTTACATAACAATTCAATTTCGACTAATGCTGACTTACATGAATATTACATATTTAAACTCCTAATTATTTATAGTTATTTAAAAATAATAATGTTTTTTAACCTCTTTATTTATAGCTATTTAAAAATAATAATTTGATTGATATCTGAACGGACAATAAGATTGCATAGAAAAAAAGAAAGGATATAAATAAAAAGAGGAAGAAAGAGAAGAAGCTCTGGTGTGTAGTTTGTGCTAACCCAGAATCTGCAATCTCTCATAGGATTTGGGTTGAGTTCTCTCACTCCTCTTTCTCTCTCTCTCTCTTTTTCTCTCTCTCTTATGCGCGTTGCGATGTGTGCGTGATTATGATCCAATTTGAGTGAATAGCGTGTGATAGTTTTGGCATTTGATGTTAGCATCTCTGATCTAACGGACCATTCTTCTGCTTCGTCTTCTACCAAATCCAAAGGTACTGCCATACATGCAATACAATTATCATTTCCTTTTCAATTTCACATCCACCGATATCAATTATTCATCATTCACCGATCAATTTATCTATCCGTCAATCAAATGTTCAATGTCTTGATTCTGTTTATTGAATTTGATTTTTGTTTGTGTTGAATTGTAGTGTAGTGTAGCGTAGCGTAGCATAGTGTAGGGTAATGGATAGAGACAGAGACAACAAATCCCCTCCTCTGCCGCCTTCATCTTCCTCGTCCCAACCTTTCAGCCACGACATCGTCGGAATGCCCGATAATCCGCCCAAAAACAGGGGCCACAGACGCGCCCATTCCGAGATTATCACCCTTCCCGATGACCTCACCTTCGACACTGATCTCGCCCTCGATGATGACTTCCTCGCCCTCGTAGATCATCTCAATTCCCCTCCGTTGCCTGAAGATAACAACAAGAACATCGGCAACAACAACAATTACAGCAGCAGCAATAACGATTACGGCGTTGCTACTGAAAGGCCGAGGGTTAGACACCAACATAGCCATTCCATGGATTTGTCCATCCAGCCGGATATGCTGATCTCCGGCGCCGATGACGTTGCCGGCTTGGATGCCAAAAAGGCTATGTCGGCTGACAAGCTTGCTGAGCTTGCCTTAATTGATCCCAAGCGGGCTAAAAGGTACTCTTTTACTATTCTCCTTTCTCTCTATCTTTATTTGATGTGTCAGCCAAATAGTAAAAATTTAGGTGTAGGTAATGTAAGTGCATAATTGACAGTATACAACTTCTCTGAAATAGTTCTATCAGACTTTGACTGTTTTATCTTCTGTAGGGTATATTTGTAGCCCCGTGCCAAAATATAATTTTGAATGGACAGATAAAAATGGGTAGCTTTTTATTAATAAACCGATTCTTAAGAGGGATTAGACTAGGTAGTATTGTTTATATCTATGAAGCACAGATACACATTCAATGGCGCGGACTTAAAAGCTGTTTTTTTGTTGCTTCGACACAGTATTAATGAGAGTTTGTTTTTGACTTATCTTCTTCAGAGTGGTCTCATGGTCCAACTTCTTAAATTCAAGTTTGACATTTGTTACTTTTGACAAACTCTAACTCCCTTTTCTCCAAATCTTCAATAAGTGTACCTTCAGTCTAGATCCCTCAAAAGTTAAATCATAAAGTTTGCATTTAATTTCATTTTTTCCACCACAAGAACAATATACACTTATCTCTGTAAGATATTTCTGTAGAGATTTAGTATCATTATCTTGTTCTTTGGCTTGACTAGAACTAGGATTTGGAATACTCATCTCTACTACAATTTCAAACAAAACAAAAAAAGAGAGCATAGCATGAGCATTTAATCCATCGAAACATAGCATAAAAAGTATTACATAACATTAGCAAGGGAGAGAAAATATAAATTTAGACATAATATAAATGCATTACATAACTCCAAGAACATCAACAACAAAAATTGTTTGACTACAACAAAAATAGAGAATTTCGTATTATTTTTTATGTGAAAATGATTAACAAAGCATCAAATTTACTGTATTCATAATAGTACTTCCTACATAAACTTTAGTGGTAGGTTTTCATCGTGTTGTCAAGAATTAAGAAGCATGGAATAGTGGGGAAGTGCATAAGAGACTAACAATGAGAAAATTAAAAAAATGGCAGTAAAAGAGGAAATGGAGAAACTCTTAGACCATAGAAAAGAGAGATATTGATTTGAAATTATATGTTTCTGAGACAACATAAATGTATTTATTTTGAAAAAAATGAAATTAATACAATAAACAAAAGAAATTTGATATTATCTAATAAAGATATGATAAAGATTAAATAAAAAAATTCATAATAATACATATTCTTGATTATGTAACAATACAAGCTTCTTGAAAAAATAAATACCTCTTCACTCACTAACTTGTGCCACAGCCGTGCCGAAGTAAAAAAAAAGGTTTTTAAATTGTACACATGAATCTGACACGTACGGACACACCCTTGTCCGTGCTTCATAGGTTTATATTGTTCATTGACAAGACAAATCCTTGGTTTTTTCCATTAGCTTTAGTCCAACAATGAAACTGCCGTAATTTTCTTACCTAGTGTTTATTTCTGAATTGATTTTATATAGAAATATAAAAAGTAATCCTCTCTGGTCATCTTTAGGTTTTCTGTATGATATTTGCCCTTCGTGATTGCTAGACTTGTTTATGTTTCTTTGATTGCTTTAGCGTCTGTAAAGCTATGGGCTGTTTGGCACTGTACGTGTTATTACGTGGTTTGTCTGTAGGTTATTAGTTAAAATAAACTAATAGCAATTACATTATTCGATTGCAAATTGTGATTTACGTTGTTGAATTTAGTGGTATCTGCTACTGTATGGGTTGTGAATTAATATTGGCTTTGGAAGTTCTGTTAGGGTTACTTTGTAAAAAAAATTATGGGGCATGGCTTTCTGTTATTTTTCATTGTCTTTTCACTTTTCTTTCTACCTTGTGTGGGGTCGCTGATATATATTGTGGAATAAATTGCGTACATGTTTGCTCTTCTGAGCAGGAACCATCTGTCCACCTTTCTATCTTAGTAAATCAGCATTCCAACTTGTATATATGTGATATTTCTGTATTCCTTTTCCGTTGGGCACAATTGTCCCCCATTGTTCCCAAATTTTCACCTACATTTTAAAATTGGAGGGAATAGTGTCATACTTTCTTGACTTTAAACACTTTCCATGAATCTTTTTATTAAAAGTAAAAAAAAACTTACAAACCATGACTTATACTCATATGAGTGTGATAGGATATGGGCAAACCGACAGTCTGCTGCAAGATCAAAAGAAAGGAAGATGCGTTACATTTCCGAGCTTGAAAGGAAAGTGCAGACATTGCAAACAGAAGCAACATCCTTGTCTGCACAATTAACTCTTTTGCAGGTACTCCCTAACACGTCTTCATCTTATGTCGTATACTTTTCTATTCCACTTATGTCAACGTCTGACGGCTACCATGTCTCCTTCTGATTGAAAACAAATAGTAGGAATTGTAATCAATGTAATTTTGCCTCTTATATGAGCAGAGAGATACAAACGGACTGAATGCTGAGAACGGTGAGTTGAAGTTGCGGTTGCAAACCATGGAGCAACAGGTTCACTTGCAAGATGGTAAGCGTTTTAGATTATTGCTCTATCCTTTTCTTCTCCTGTTTTTCTAATTTTAGATTAAAAAGAATATTGGCAAACATTGTGAGCTACTAAGCTCTACCTTGTGACCTTTATTGATATATAGTAATTTTACCTTGATTTATGCTGAACCAAAAGTTTGATCAACTTTCATGTTTTTTGGTGGGGCTGCTCCTTAGCATGCATAGAAGTTAGAAGGTAATCAACATTGTGAAAACAGTGGTTAAAGTAAATTGAACTTGTAATATATTTCAAAACAATGAAAGGAAAATGTAAACTTATTTATTATGGTGTATGTTTGCATATTGCTACTTGGATTTTTGAATTTATTATTTAAGTTGATGAAGTATTTTATTTTTTCACCTTACATTTAAGGTTTGTGCTTTTTTTATGACATCAGTAAGACTGCCCATGGAATTAATGCATGAGTCTTAAGATAAAGCCACCTCCCTTTTGTAAAGCTGGCTGATAAAATTTGTGGGTTGGCTTCTTGGGTTGCGTCTGAAACTTGATCTTCTGGTTGAAAATGTGTTTTCATGATTGAAGCAATAAAAATCAAATTTGCTGTGCATGGACGGAGAGTTTATCCCGATTTTTTCTGTTACAAAAATTAATTCCTGGCTTTTTCTACCGCCTACAGCATTAAATGATGCATTAAAAGAAGAAATTCAGCATTTGAAATTAATGACTGGACAAGCCATTCCAAATGGAGGATCTACAAACTTTGCTTCGTTTGGTGGGGGGCAACAATTCTATCCCAACAATCACGCCATGTACACTCTTTTAGCTGCACAAAAGTTTCAACAGCTTCAAATTCAATCCCAGAAGCAGCAGCAGCATCAACTTCAGCAGCAACAACAACAGTTTCAGCAACATCAACTTCAGCATCAACTACAACAGCAACAGCAGAAACAAACAACAGCAACAAGTACTGTAACATCAACAAATGGGGCACTTGAATAGGGAGGGGACACAGATAACCCTTCATGAAATGTAAAACCCTTCAGCAACCGAGGACAATAGAGACTACAAGTTTCCCTCTCTTCATCACTTTTTTATTTAACCTGTCTTGTGTTTTAGAGTTTGTGTAGGTCACAGTCACATTTTATTTCTTATTCATGAGATGGTCCTAGTTAGAGATTCAAAATTATGCACTGTAAAATTCTTTGGTACCCTTGGTTGGATCTGCGGGTCGGATTTATGTTTATGAAACCTTCTTTCAATTTCTTTGGCCTACGTATGGCTGCACAAGTGTCCTGTTTAGTGTTTAGATTAATAAATAGGACAAAATTTATATACGATTAGATAGTTACTTTTATTAGCTTTATTTTGATCATCTCTAATCTATATTAATAATCTTTAATATCATTAATTTTACCATTTTTTTTATATTTTATTGTGTTTAGTGTATTCAATTTGACACCATTATTGGTGAGTAAAACCATCATACTCTTATTTGTACTAGTGTGGCAAAACTAAATCAAAATGTAACATAATGATAAAGTCATATACACATAGGAAAAATATAATAATTTTAAAATTACAAAAACAAGACAACAAATAATGTGAACATAATTTAGTAACTTGTAAAACTACATTATTTAAACTGGATATCATATTCTCTCATGTAACATGAAGATGCAAAAATCTAAGTTTGGATCATTTTTTCTGTCTCTTTAATTATGTGGTTTTGCAGTAGACAATTACATATTCATCATTTTTAAACTTTATATATATATATATAT
>Ga0123341_1005413_pt1 | contig 11376 bp, 7 predicted proteins | sample Turbeapinknodule_FD_89959 | JGI IMG/M metagenome (GOLD analysis project Ga0123341, IMG submission 89959) | Root nodule microbial communities of legume samples collected from Mexico - Turtle bean Mexico pink nodule | ecosystem: Host-associated > Plants > Roots > Nodule | place: Mexico: Nepantla... | reverse complement strand
TTATACACATAAATTTTTATTATCAATTTATATAATTTATAATTATATAATATATAAATTCGTGTTTTATATATTAAAGATTATACATATTTTGTTTTCGAATCAAATTTTCATGTCAGTTGTGCTACACAGTAATTGATTAAACTTTTTTTTTTATAAATTGGAATAACTGGTACTCTGTTTATTAAAATCTTTGTTAATAAAAAAAATAATAAGAGGAGAGTAACAGAAAACTCATTTAATATTAAGAATAGAGTTTCTTTGAAAATCTAATAGTAAAAAATTAAATAAACAACTTTTTGGAAAAAAAATGTATAAAATCACACAAGATTAAGATATAAAATAATAAAACCATACTCAAACTTATAAGATTTCGTAAATTTACTTAATTAGTGTGTGTTTGTGGAGATGTTTTAAACTCATGAACCCTCCAATTCAAGATCTTAAAATAATGCAAAAGATTATTGAAAATAATTCTAAGGTAGAGCTGGATGGTGACACTGTAGTAGAATCATAGCTTAATTCACTGAATCTATACGAATAATCTTTTTTTTTTGTTCATAGCATGTTACAACACCTAAATATTGTTTGTGAATTTTTATGGTGGAATTCTTAAATATTAAAGTTTGGTATTGGAGGATAGGCTGTCATTGATAACCATCTAATTGTTAATTAAAAGACATATTTTATTTGAATTTAAAGTGTCTCTCAGTTTAAATATATTTATAGTCTCACTCTTACTAACCTCTAAGTTGACCATACATTAGCTTTTACTTTTCATATGTCACAATTTTTTATAAATATTTTTTCTTTTTATCGTGACGTGTTAAAGTTCAAGACGGTTTCGATAAGTTTTATTCTTTTATTAAAATATGTCTCATCCTAAATTCACAAAATAAATATTTATAACATAAATTATTGATATTTGAGTTTTTTCTATTGAAATTTGGCTACCCAATATTCATATTGTTGAATTATTTATACTCTTTTCTGCAATACGATTTTTATACTTAATAAATATTATTGAAATTAATAAACAAGAAAGGTAAAGAACAAAATAAGAAGTTAGTAACACTTTTAATAAAATCATACTTTTATTTTAATTGCCCAATTACAAACATTGCGTGTTAGACATTCATGTTCCCATTAATGATTTTTTTATTTATTTATATATATGCGGCGGCTCATAACAGGAGAGTGACGTGGCATTTTTAAAAAGTGGATCTTTTCATGCTTAGAACATAAGAGAATAATTTTTCAATGACAATTAGAAATCAACATTTTTAGAAATCTATAATTAGAAATCACATCTGGCAAAAAATCGTGATTAAAAATTACGAATCAAATTTTTTAATAAAAAATAATTATTAATAAATTTGAAAATATAATTAAAAAAATAGAACAACAAATATTATACTAATATTCTAACCAAGAATATCATAAAGGGAAAGGGAGAACACAGTGATTAAATATTAAGAAGTAGATTTTAAGTCTAATTCAACTTCATAAAACCACTTATAAAATAAGGTTTATACTCACTTATATACTATAAAATGTTTTAATTTTTAGTCTATGTGGGATCTGCAACGTTGAAAGGAACAACCCGTGTTTGGGATAGCATATTATAGACGGTCTGATAACAGCTCGATAACAGGTGATCTGATAAATCCAACAAATACTCGTCAGGATAAACTCGAAAATGACTCTTATATCATATTAAGAATGAACTTTAAACCTAACTTATCTCATAAAATCGATTTATAAAATAAAATTTAAACACGCTTATATACTATGAAATACTCTGATTTTTAATTAATGTGGTATCTCCAACTTTAAAAGTTATATTAATTGTTAATTGTTGGATTGTGTTACATAAATCTATATTGGATCTCAAAAATAATATACAAAGACTTTTACCTGCCTCTTGTAACTAGTCTGAATGTTTATTTGTCATGTTCTTCCTTTGGCCTAATTTTTCTCTCCAACCATTCAAAAGTTTCTTGATTGTGACATTCATTTGGCCTAATTTTTCTCACTTTCCCATTGACCCCAAATTGACCATAAAGTAAGAAGATCCAATATCTTGGACCCCAAGATACTGCTTCTTTTATATTAATTTCTCTTCGTATACTTCCATTTGAAAAGTTCATGGAAGTTTAATTCGACCAATCAACAATGGTTGCGTCTAAACATTATTTATTCACTTTTACGTGCATGACGTGATACATTTTGATTAGTTTCAGTCTTAGAATACACAAAACAAATCTAGTGATGATCAGAAGGTGTAATTTGAAAAAAAAAAAAGAGTTATGATATAATTAAAATCCACTAGTAATTTGCTCCAAATTATATTAAAAATAAAAGAATAAATCTTTTTTTTAAATATGGACTTATGTGAGAAGATGGAGAAATTTTTAAAAAAATTATAAAATAATATTTAAAAAAAAACTGAAGAAAAGTACATTTTGTGGCAAAAAGATTTTTTAAATATATGTGGTTATGGACCAAAATTGTATGTTGTTATTTAAATAATTGTTAGAATGTTTTTAAGGTGATTGTTATAAGAAATAATAAATAAATTTATTATGTGAGGTGGTTTATAATCTCATGAAGTATAAAACGTAGGTTTTTTTCTGCATTTATAACTGCACTCAATCAGTTCAAAATCCAATTTATTAAATCCGTTTTTATTATTGTCCATATATTTTATTATTCAATGACATCGTTTTTACTATTATTTTAAGTAATTTAATTAAACGTTGAGTTCAATTTAATAGCTTCAAATGTTTCGTAAATAGATTTTGCGTTTCAATCACTATTTATAAATCACAGCAAAATTTAAGATTCCCTAAAACTACAAAAAAAAAAAAGAATTGGAGTTTTGAATTAATTAAAAAATAAATATCTGAGGTTTCAACCGGAGATATGGCCAACAGAGATGCCGAAAGGTTGGTCATTTCGCCTAATTATATTTATATTTGTGGTCAATCCTTAGGAAAAAAACCTTTAAAATATGACAAGTGGTGAAACTAAGCCTAAAGAATAGAGATTAATTAATTAGCATTACAACAATTTGAACTGTTATTAGTACTAATAACAAAGACTGCAGTTATTTTTCAGATAGTCATCATTTAGTAAAAAATATTGTAAGCGTTGTGTATAATTATCTCATAAGAAATGTTGGATGACATATTAGAATCGTCATCATATTAAATAAATAACAACAATTATGATGTAAATTCTATTTGTGTTTTTTTTAATTTAGTTTGGTTTTTTTCACTGAAAGAAATTATTGATTTGAGCATGTATTTGAGGAAATTGATAAGAAGATTAGTTGTATTTAACATCAAGATAAATATGTTTGAGTTTTGTACTCCATTTTTATATATTTTTCTGGGTATTGTCGCTTTTAAAAAAAAATTAAAAAAAATAAACAAATAAAAAGATAATTACCTCTAGTAAAAGTATCACAAAACTTATCTCAATCATTAATATTCTATCACCAACAATCACGATCACTTAAAATGAAAGAAAAGAAAAGATGTTATGTATTTTCAACAGAATATCTTATTGTTTAAATTAAAAATATATATAGGAGTATAGAATAAAGTATTGAGGTTGGGAAAAAATTGTCTTATAATATCTCAATGGTTAAACTTTTAATAACCTTTTAAGTGGATTGTCACGGTCATCCAACTCTCATTCACAAGCCCCAAGGTAAGGTTAAAAAGAGACAATTAATTTCTTCAACTTATCAAATTTGAACATGTACCCCAATTTTTATGTGAAGTGAAAAAAAAAAAAAAGAGGTGTAGATAATACATTCTAGATCTCCTTTTTCAAAATACGTTTTCAGATTTTTTTTTTCATAATATAATTTTTCATTCTTAAATTGTTTTTTCAGAATTAGATTTTAATTTTTAAATTCTACTTCGAAATTTTCTTTTCCGCAACACTATAATCTATTCCGTATTTATTTTTGTAATGTATTTTTTTAATTCTAAATTTTTATTTCCGGAATAGAAGATATTTTTAGAAATTTAAAAGGGTGTAAGGTCCAGGTTTAAAATGTTGGATGTAGAAAGAATTTGCCTTCTTAAAGTGTGTTGGATGCAGATTAATAAGGTTGGATGTAGGAAGAATTTGCCTTAAAAAGATTGTGTCAGGTTTTAATAAAATTATTTTAACATGTATATATATTTATTCATAAATTTTATGGAAACAAAAAATAGACTTTGAACTAATATATATTCTAATTTTACATTCCAAAAGGCTCAATCCAAAATGAATGGAAAGCAGTCCAAGAAATTGATAGGAATACCCAGAAACTAGGCATCTGAAGAGATTTACATTGTCTCATGAAGGAAAAAAAAATGAAATTCATCGAATAATAAACATATTATAGGAGACAAATTAGTGTACAACATGTTAAGGGCAAAACTGGGATGCCAATATTTCTGTCTGGCAACCATGATAATGATTTATGAGGCTGCGGCAGATGATCTTTGTGTCCTCGTTCCAAACAGATTTTCGAATAACTTCGGAGCCATAGGAGGAATATTGGCAGGTAGTGGGGCCATAAAATTTACTATCTTTTCATGAACATTATACCTTCACCAAATAATTCAAAAATTGTTCAGTTCATAAACGACTGCAAGATATATATACTACGGTTAAATGACATCTTTCAATACCTTATCTTGCGACTTTTTGAGGCACGACGATCAACAACTTTTCTTTTCTTGGGATGCATTCTCTTCAAAGCATAAAATGCTTTTTCTGCACAAATAAAACAATAGAAAATGAAATGTAATTACACACTTAAAGAAAGCACAGTTAAGTCCTATTTTAGGAGCAGATAATTGAACAATGGTGGTGAGAAAATGCAACATGTTTAAATTCCAGCCTCTGAAATTTTGAAGTCACTGTTGAGGGAATTGTACAAAGGTGAACAACCAGAAAATTCTAAAACCCTTGTTTTCAATTATCTGATTATTCAAAAATAAAAGTTGGCATTTTTCTCATTATCATCGTAAGCTTGACAAAGATGGCATAATTTTCAGAAGCGGCAAGCATTTGTGAATCCTTCACATTTTATTTGTTCAAGGGAAATGTTAATAGTAGCTACTCCTTTGGTACTAACGCAAAATCTAGACCTAATAGAAAGTTAAAATTCAGAAAAGTCATGCTGGCCAGTCCTGCTAAACTAAACTCAAATTTAGTCATCTGTGCATGTTAGAGGTGGTGTGTGCTTTTCAAAATCCAGTACTCATAAGTTTGGCAAAGATGGCATAATTTTCATAAGCAGCAAGCATTGTGAATACTTCACATTTTATTTGTTGAAGAGAAATGTTAATACTAGCTACTCCTTTGGTACTAATGCAAAATCTAGACCTAACAGAGTTAAAATTCAAAACCGTCATACTGGTCAGTACTGCTAAGCTAAACTCAAATTTAGTCATTTATGCATGTTAAAGGTGGCGGGTGCCTTTCAAAAGCCTGTATGCAATTTAAAACAATTAAAAATGTAATTCAAAAATGCAAGAACATCTTGTGTATCATCATGACAGTATGATTGTAAGCACAAAAATTAAAAGCCATAAATATCCAAAAAAAATTGTATTTGACATAGAAATATTGTTATAAAAATTAGACAAAATAAAATTGTCTACCAGATGATGAAGGATCAACTGTCTCAAAAAATTCTTTCAATAATTGCTGGTAAAATTCAGAGTCATCCAGAAGTTCAGGATCACCAGCAGTAGGTGTCTCCTGCAGAGCAAGTAATGACCAGGAAGGAAAGTTAAGATTGTACATCTTGTAAGATCCTACAAAACTCATGCACACACAAGCACAGCGCATACATCTAACAGATGAGATAGATATGAGGATAATAGAGAACCAAACAGCTAGCAAATTCGGTTATTCAGTTACATGTTTTGCATTCATATGATGTATTGGTGGATATCCAGAAATGAAAAAAAAAATCAAAAGGGACTTTCCTCTTCTCTTTTCATTTTAAAATCCTATTCTTTCTCTCATTCTTATGGAGTAAGTCCTCACTCAGAGGCCATCTATACATTTCTGCATTTCCTTGAAGGTTGTCAATCACACACTACCATCCCATAATCCTGCATGGTCTCTCACCTGATCTCGACAAATTCCAATTGAGTGAAATTTACAAAGTGAGGTACCTCTAAAGCAGTTGAAAAACCTAATTCTCACTTTGGTATGTGTAGTCAAACATGTCTCTATTAGTAGTGTAATTTCTAGCAATTAAATTTTTTTATCACTGGACCTATTGATCATAAAACAAAAAAAAATGTTAAAAAAAAGGGACGTTTCTAGACCCACAGCTAAGCAGCATACTATAACCTCCAAAAGATATTAAATTTTGAACATCCTGCACATAAATCATAAATTACTAGAAAACATAACAAGGAATTAGGACTTTACAAGGCTTACCACTTCCTTAGGTTTATCGTCAACCTCTGGAACCTGGAGTAGCAGTCAATGACAGATATATAAATCAGCTTTTTAATTTAACAAACTCCTTATGCCTAACCTAATGTGGAAAAACACAACTTAAACCAACTAAAGATTAAGAATATGACTTACATATCCAAATACATTCACATCTGATCTTCTCAGCTGCATCTGCTTGATCACTCTACTGGGATCTCTCATATAAGCAGAGACTTGATTGCTAATATCCTATGATGGGGTAAAATTAGGAGTAAACACCCATCCATCACAAAAAAAAAAAATCCCAACACCAGTTAAAGAACCTGACCTGATTAAAAGCATGCAATTTTCCCTTAATGGCAGCAGCACCAGTTGTCACTTGTGTCATTCGCTGCCATTTGTTGATTGACTTGTCTCTGAAAGATGCTATACTGCAAGACACAAACATGAATAGCATTAAATGCATAAAGAATCACACACAGCACGACATATTTAAGATAGAAATGTATATGAAGTGCAAAATCATGTATAACTTGAGAAGTTTTGTTTCGAGCATAGTTGATAAAAAGAAAAGGTTCACAAAACAAATAGAAGCCTCAATGCTGCAACACCTTGATAGAGAAAATGAATGCGTAACAGAATACTACTGCATTTAGAACACCATAAAAATACCTCTTGTGCATCTGTGAAATTTGTGACCATTCCTGATCGAGATTGTCATTCAAATGCTTAGAAACATCTAAATCTTTTGATAACCCTTCTGAACCTTCAAGTGGAGAGTGAAAAATTCGTTACTCAGAAAAAATATTCAAGGTTCAAGCAAACATGCAACAAATATTGAAGTAATATTAGGAAATTAACTTTAATTAAGAACATAAATCGAGACATTTCCAGTGAACCTGTAAACTTATACAAGAGGTACACGAATGAGCATCATAGTAAAACAAAACTTTAGCAATACAAGAAATGGAACACTTTCCTACCTATATCTCTAAAGAAGTACATAGATAACTCTTCCACACATATACTTCTTCCCCACCAAAAACTTATCAACTTCAGATGATAATCAGTCTCACTTCTAACTTTTTCCTTCATTCAATTCTTCCAACCATTTTCAGCTACTTGACTATTTTTTTTTATTCACAAATGTGTTCAATTTCATTAATAAGATTCGTAAAAGATCATATGAACCTGGTCACAAACATTTCACGAAAGTCTAAAGCTATATGCTTTGAGTACGTCCCACATATTACTAAAATGAAAGTAAAGCATGGTCCATATAATAGGAACATCAAAAAAGGAGAAAACAAAAATTCTTGAATAAAATCCATTTTCCTAAAACAACTGCAACAATAAATTTACCATTTCTTAAAAGAATTGTTATAATGCGTAAAGCAACTCCATATGTCAACAAGCATTAAAGTAAAACAAGGTATCAATCAAACACAAAGATAAGAAGACAGCTAAATCATATAAAAAAACTAGAAAGGGAAACAAGAACAATAGAGAAACAAGTTACCAACTGTGGCTTGGGTAATTGAAGGATTCCTAGCAGAGAGAGCCTGGAGCAAAAACAAAAACAGTGACTATGAAATCAGTGGTAATATATATTATTTTATATAAATATATAACTTCATGAAAGTTGGTGAAATATAGAAAGGAAACATCCAACATAAACAAGTCTTGTCCCCTAAAACATATATGATACAGGTATGAGAAAAATATCTCATTCTTTTTATTTAAATTTTCAGACAAAAAACCCACCTGTTGCAGTTCCAATATAGAATCTAAAGTCTCCTTGGACGAAGTCATCAAATCTGAATATGCTACTTTAACTGCCTCATCTGCTTCACAGAATGAAGACTTGATTGGTTCCTGCACATAATTTAATTCTACCATGTTTAGCCACAACATTCAGGTAAGATAAAATAGCAAGGCACATTAAAACAGTAGTAGGAAAATACCTGTGGTAACCTATTTGAACTTGAGAATGGCTTCTGAAGTAAGAACCTGAGCTCGAGAATTTTGTACCAGAGGGCCTTCAGGTGAAACAAATTTATGGTTATCTTACTACTTATTATTACAAAAGAAGACACAAATATTAAATCTATGGAGAAAACAAAAAAAACTATACCTTTTGGCTTTTCACAGCTTGACCCTTAAGAAGATCTTCATCCTTATGATGCTTCAAGTTCTTCAAAGTATCTCTAAAGGTAGCAAGTTAAACTTGAGATATTTCAGAATCCACACAATCTTAAAGATGAAGGAAAATAATCAAACAGGTTCACTATAACTCAAGTAATTCATAGAAGGAACTAAATAAATTGACTGCATTTCTCTCATCATTAATACAGTCAATTTAATAAGAAACTTTAACATTATACAAGGAAACTTTGTCTATAGCTATACAATAAAACTTTGCCCGATAGATGACTAAATTACAGTAATTCAAATTTGTCAATTAATGAAACAATACATAGGGGAATCAATAAGATATAAATAAATCAAGTATTTTGCTAAGCCCGTTGACATCAATAACGGTTAGAAATATGACTCCAAATCTTCTTTTACACAATAAAATTTATCCTCATTTAACAACTAGCACTAGCAAAACAAGTACAGTATACCCAAAACGAAGACTTCATTGAAAGTTGTTAGTGACAATTCCAAAATGTTCAATATAGGAATAAAGATTAAGTTCCATCTATTTTATAAACTAAATGTATATCAAATGTTAAATGGAATCTCACAGCTCCTGATGATGAAGATCTCTATATTCTTTCTCAAGCTGTTCCATCTCATCATTCTTCCATTCACTATGCTCTCCTGTCCCATCATCCTCATCATCTGTTACCTTATGTCCATCCTCTTCCTCTTCACCATCATCATCAAAATCATCCTCCTCACCATCGTCATCATAATCACTCTCCACCTACACTAGGAAAACAACTCTTAAATAAAATTTCATAAGAAACTCATTAAGGTTATGTAACAAATTAATAAATTTAAAACTTTGTAGCAATTCATACCTCTTCATACTCCATAGTATTGTAATCATCTGAATCACTCTCACTTTTTCCTCTTTTTCTCGATTTTTTGGCGGCCATTTTCACACCTAAATTTTTTTTTTTTTTAAATAGCACATTATATATCTGCCTAAAAAATATTAATTAATTAATTACAATCACAAGTGCCAATGAAGAATAAACAGATAGTTGGCCATGTGAAGCCCTGCACAAGCACCTAAATTAGCAGTAAACCAATACTATATAGTCATTACATAATATAGACAAGAATCAAGACATAAATTCAAATATGGTAATCAAAATGTTATATCCTAATTACAAGCTGAAAATAGATTTTATAGAAATACAATTAATCAAATAAGAGTGAATGTTCCACTTTCTAATAAACATTACATTCCCCAACCATCACCCTGAAAGAAATTGCTTAGCCCACTGCAATATCAGCAAAAAATAACTTTGAAGTTTATAAAAATTATTACCCATAGAAAAATGCATAAAATCACTTATAAAAATGTTCAAGTCTGTGAAATTAGTAGTGGTCAATCCAAAATTAGTAGTGGTCAATCCAATCTAAAACAAATATTCAATTCATGTTTTCCTACTTCTATTTCTACATCTAAGATAATGGGGGGAAATACCCCCAAGTTGGTACTCGCGCTGCGGAGTAACTCACCGGCGTTCCTCACAGCAGCGCCTGCTCTCACGACGTCCTCACAGGGGTGGTTCTCGCGCGGCGCCGCAGATGGTGTTGTGGTGGCGCGGCAGCACGGTGACGCCTCTGGTGACGGCCTGGTACATGGCAGTCACGCTCTTCTCTCACTCTCACGTTTTCCAAATTTACTTCTAGGATTTCTCACATGTCCAATTTTATTTTTAGGGTTTTTGTGGGCTGCTGGGATGGGAGGAACCAGTAGATGAAGGAAACACTAAGCCACGTTTATAAACTGGAATTGGTGTTGCAAAATTACAAGCAAACGAACAGAAAACTATATGAAGTGTGTTTAGGGTTTGTTAAGAAATTGAGAGTGAAATGCAGTGAAATCAATTGAGAGTGAGCTATAAATCCAAAATCAACATACATAGCAACTAAATAGTGAGATTCGTTACCGAATAGAACACCGTGATGAGGTGAGGTTGCGGCTTTGTTCTTCAGTTGTGTTCTTGAGATGCGGTGGTGAGGGTGTAGGGTTTTAGCTCACAAGGATTAAAATAACAAATCAAATTGGTATCTTTTATCATTAAATAAAAAAAAAGTCTAATTAAAAAAAATCTCTTGAGGTCATTTTAAAATATATATATATATATATATATTAAATTCACTGAAAAATAAATTACTAAATATAAAATTAAAAACAGTAACATTTTGTAAATATTCCTTAGATTAAATTTAATTAATTAAACATAACAAATTAAAAAATATGAAACGTTTATAATCAATAATTGAAAAAACAGAAACTATATATTTTCCAACAACTTTGCACAAAAAATACACATGTATCATTTTCCTTATTATAAGAACTTAATATATTAAAAAAAATTGTATTATTATTTTAAAATATTTAAGGAAACTGTTGTAAATAGAATCCTAAAATGCTAAAAATATATTTAAATGTATATCACTCTATCAATGTATTTTTAAACTAAAATATTAACATAACCTTGTCTTGTAATTTATAAGATGTCATTATAATATTATAACTTTAGTGGACATGAGTATTTATTATTGAATTGAAATGTTTCATATTGTAAAGAGAAACATTTCAAAACTAAATAACTAAAATTAAAAAGATATTTATATCTCGTGGTATAAATATAGAATGTTAATGTTGTTGAATATGTTCAAAACTTTAATTAGAAAAATAAAATGAATTATATTATATTACAT
>Ga0123341_1005412_pt1 | contig 11376 bp, 6 predicted proteins | sample Turbeapinknodule_FD_89959 | JGI IMG/M metagenome (GOLD analysis project Ga0123341, IMG submission 89959) | Root nodule microbial communities of legume samples collected from Mexico - Turtle bean Mexico pink nodule | ecosystem: Host-associated > Plants > Roots > Nodule | place: Mexico: Nepantla... | reverse complement strand
GTTTCGGCCCCCGGCCGGTCGGCCAAGTCTTCAAAGGTTTTGGCCAGGTTCTCATGGTCTCGGTCAGGCTGACACGGCATCGGGCAGCCGGGTGGGTCCCGATCTCTCCCCCGTACCGGTACAAATTTCATAACTGAATACGCTCTTGCTTTAAATGTTTTGACCAAGATTTGAATACTATAAATAGTTTGTTAATGTTTTATAACAAACAACAAAAAAGAAAAACAAATTTGAGTTTTTCAAAGAGTTTTCAAGCATTTGAGTTTTAGCTTTGAGCTTTGGTTATTCAAGAGAGAAGTGGAATAGGATTACTCTGTGTTGATTTCAGTTGATTCTGTAACAGTGTAATTCGTTATAAAGATTTGTGTACATTCTGGTGTTGTAAAGCCAAGAATGGTTGTGTGCTCTTGAGGTTGTCAAGATCAACATTCTTGGTGAAGTGTATGCTGAGCCAAAGGAAGTGTGTGTCTTGAGGGGATCAACGTCACTTCTTTGGTGGTGTTTGTATGTAATCTGGATTTGATTACCTAGTGGATTCCCCAGTGGTTTCTGGGAAACTGGATGTAGCTATTGGGTTAAGAGTGAACCAGTATAAACTGTTTGTGCATTTCTCTCTCCCTTAAACTCTTTAATTTCAGTTGTTGTTATTTTTACTGGTATAAACAATCGATTGTTTCTATGAAACAACCGATTGTTTTTCTAGTGCTTTTTTGTTTTGAGCTTTGTTCTTGGCAAACTGAATTCCAAAATCTGGTTTCTTGCAAAGAATTTCATTCCATCTCAAAAAGTTTGCGAAAACCCTTTTTAAACCATTCACCCCCCTCTAGTTTAAAGTCATACATTCTAGCAGGCTCGACATCGACTCGGGTCGATTGGACTATAAATGGGCCCGGGCCAACTCGACTCGACATGGGTCTGAACCAACTCGGCTCGACATCGTCCTGGGGCTCAACATTGGCTCGAGCCAAATCTGCTTGACATGGGCCCGAACCAACTCGATTCAACATGGGACTTGCCCAACTTAGCTTGACATTTGCCCGGGTCGATTCGGCTCGACATTGGCTGGGGTTGACTCGACTTGACATCGACATGGGCCGACTCCGCTCAACATCGGCCTGGGCCAACTCCGCTCGACATCAACCCGGGCCGACTCAGCTCGACATCAACCAAAACCAACTCGGCGAAAGATTGGCCCGACCTTCTCAGCTCGACATGGGCCTGGGCCAACTCGACTTGGGTCTGACTTGACTTGGGCTCTAACCCACCCAACTTGACTTGGGCTAGTGTTTACTCAAGTTGACTTTGGCCTGGGTCGTCTTTGCTCGACTTTTGCCTGGGTCGATTTGGCTCGAGTTTTGTCAAGACCGATAGCTTGACTTTAGCTCGGACTGAATCGGCACCCGGACCAACTTGGCTCGATATGGACCCCGACTGATTTTGCTCGACTTGGGCCTAGATTGACTCGCCTCAACATAGGACGGGGTCAAGTCAAAATCCAACCAAAAATTCATTTTGGATAATCCAAAAATGTATCAAATCCATATCCAATTAAATGGATTGGACTTAAAATCCAAAAATATATGGATTTGGATTTAAGATAAATCCATTTAAATGGATTAAAAAGTAATATGAATTTGGCAATTTTGAATTTTTTACCACCCTTTAACTATCAACATAATTCATTAACTTGTTGTACATTTCAAACATTTTATCAACTTCATATGATATTTTGCTCCAAACTTCCCATTCCTTCTCCATAATTAATGTTTCACTTCTACACAAACAAATAGAAGTTACCATTGCATTTGATAATTACAATGAGTTTTTTTTTATACAATAAATTATGCATTACAAAACTCGAAATACAAAATTGTATTCTACAATTCGGAATGGAATCTAACAAATTATTACATTTTGAATTCTAAAATGTGAAATACAAAATTTTATTATGAATTTCATAATTCGAAATTATTTTTTTACAAAAACACCTTCCAAATTACAAATTGAAATACAAATAAAATTAAAAAAAAATCCACTTAAAGACTTATGAATCGTAGAATTCAAAATATAAATGTATTCCAAATTCTACAACTTAAAATATTTCTTTATACAAAATGCATTATGAATTGTTCAATTTAAAATAAAAACATTCTATTTTGAATCCCACAATTTAAAACAAATACATGAATAAAATATTTCGAATTATATAATATTTCTCATTATACAATTTAAAGCTATTATCTATAACATAAATACGTTAATACATAAAATACTAATTGATATTCTAAACTGTACAATTCAAAACACAAAATTCTTTCAAATTCTACAATTCACAACATTTACGCATTATACAATTCATAACTAATAAACACACCTTACTTACAAAATCTAGTGAGCTCAACCACAAACCGCCGCGGCTAAACACCACACCCATCACAACGCACCAACAACCAACTCCACCAAACTCCACAACAAACAACACTGTCCTCAACAAAGCATTGCACCAACACTCACCACTAACCTCATACACCTCCCCTTAACCAAGGAATATTTTGACAAGGGTAGTTTAGGAATTAAAAAATATATGAAGGTGTTGGAGGAAACTATATATGGAGGAGGTGCAGAAAGAAATTGCCATTATGTGGTTGTCACACGATGCAGAAAGAAAAGCAGTTTGTGGTGTGTGCACGTCGTCATTACAAGAAGTTGTTAGAAGATGGTAGAATGCTATGCGATTTCGTTGCTTTTGCTCTGTCTCTTCTCATTTTCTGCACTCGTTCTGGCTTCTTCGCCATGCCCCGTTACTGGTTAGTTCTTATGCTCATTCTTTCCATCCTCTTTTTCCCTTTTCTCCCTTTATGCTTACATCGATGTTTCTTCTCCTCTTTAACGGTCTTTTAGCTTTGTAATTGTTATTTTTATGGATTCTGAATCGTGTTCCTTCTCACCAAACACTTCATCCGGCATAAGTGTGATGCGCTCGACGTGAATAGGTTGCTCACTATGCTTTGCACAGTGTGTGTTCGACGATTTGTCTTCGCATCACCACTAACTCGTGCTAGCTATATGTACATATATGGATATATTCTAGTTCAATCTAATTTGTTTCTTCTTTGCTTTGATTATTGACATAAGCTTGCATTTCTAAGTTGGATTGTTGCAAACAGTTACCTGGCTCTTCATTTTGCAGTACAAGTATTGTTGTTATACAACTCCTTGCTATTAAGTCTTTTTGTATGTGAAATGGATAAAAAAAACATTGTGAGTGAGAATTGTTTTGGTAATTATGTTATTGGAACTGAGTTGCCATGGTTTTCCCAATGACTAAGTTACGTAAGAGAACCTGATCACCTTTTGAAGGTTTCCTTTCTCAGTTACATTTGTCCAGCTCCAATGCTCAAATCTAGAACTTGCTCACTATCTATAAAGCTCGAACTCAAAATCTTGTTTAATAGGACATAGTCTAGTGGTACTCGAACCAACATCTTGTTAATAATTATGAGTGAGTTTAGGGTTTTATTTTGATAAATTTATTAATAAGCTTCTGTTTTAAACACTTATACAGAAAAAAAGTTAGAAGAAAGAAAAAAAGAAGTAAAATGAACATTTCCCATAAGCTAAAGCTATTTTTTATAGGAACTATCCTATCTAATTTGAAATTTCTCCAAAAGTTGAGGTGCATAAACTAAAGTTGACTTATAGAAAAGTTCTATTCATTTTGCATTCTTAATTTTTTCCTATAAGTACATACCGAGAAATTAATCCAGGTAGTCTAAGCTAATATCATGACATGTACATGACTTTATTTATTTATTTATTTACCGAGATGTTTGTTTTGGATATCAAATGATGATTACGATCTCGCGTGCCGCTTTTTTTAATGAAAAAAGTCATTGTTAGATATGATAAACTGTTATCAGTGTTGGCCTTTTTGCACAATTAAAATATTCTGGGTTCATTTTTTAAATCAACAAATATACAGGATTACCACTAGTGAGAAATATCAGCGAGATTCCTCAGGATAACTATGGTAGGGCGGGACTCTCTCACCTGACTGTTGCAGGTTCATTATTGCATGGATTGAAGGAGGTATCCATTTTAATTTTATTTGATGCAATATATCATATGACAATCGTAAAATGATGTTATTACAAACATATTATATTAAGAAAAATGATGCCAAATTGTATTGAAGGATAGGTATCAAGTAGTAAGTGTGAAGAAGGGAGTTAACCGAAGGAGTAGCTGACTGTGTACAGTATTTAATTGTTGTGCTGTTTGTTTAATGAAACAATAGATTTGTCATTTATCTATGGGCTCTTAGGATCAACTTTTCCAGAAGGACTTTTAAGAGACAAAAATAAGAAGAAAAATTGAAATGAGTTTTGTTATAAGTTAAAATTAACTTATGCATAAGCTATTTTGTAGAAACTCTTTTACATAACTTCTTTAAATTCTTATTTTTAATTTTTACATTAGTTAATTTTAGCTCATGGAAAGTTTTATTTTATTTCTTATTTCTCTCTCCTAGAAATCCCTTTGAAGAAACTTGTTCAAAGAGACTCAGTTTTATTATACTTTTTTTTTTAACAAAGAAAAACTTAGTTTTTACTAGGACAATTCATAGTCCAAAACTGCTCACGCTTTGGGTATTGAATCCTCTTGGCAGCCATCTGTGTGGTCTATGATGTTCAAAATGTTTGTGTATTATCATATTTCCAAACTTTCCTGGAACAGGTTGAAGTATGGCTTCAAACATTTTCACCTGGAACATACACCCCAATTCATAGGCATTCCTGTGAAGAGGTTTTTGTTGTTCTCAAAGGGAGTGGCACTCTTTATCTTGCAACAGTTTCACATGGAAACAACCCTGGAAAGCCACAGGAGCACTTTATCTTTCCAAATAGCACATTTCATATTCCTGTTAATGATGTTCATCAGGTAAACCATTTTAAGCAACTATGAGAAGTCTCCAATTTAATTTGATTTTGGAAAAAAAGGTTTAGAATTATAAACATTCTTGTGAATAATATCTTCAGGACAAGTCATAAGCATTAGAATGTTAAGTGCCAACTTTTCTAAATTTTACGGGTTGTTGATCACTTGATCTAAAGAATTGTTACATTTGCATTAAGCAAGGAGCTATATGTTTTTAACAGATCAAAATATTGATAAAGGGGAATATAAGATGTCATGGATACTTTTTCTAATTTGGATAATGATAACTTGGCATTTATGGAGCTATAAGTAACATTGTCAGTTATGCTTGTTAGGGAGCATCATGTTATAAGAAGTTTAAACTTTTACTTGAGAAAATATAGTAGGCTGGCATGTAAGGCTAGCCGTTCCTTGTCAGTTGTAAACTGCAATGTGTGAGCTTGTTGAAAAAGTACTAGCTTTGGTTAGGACTGTGTGCCATGTCAAATGATGTTCAAAGAAATGCAAGTTGGGCGAATGAAGTAACTCCTGGGAGTTTGTTATAACTTCTTAGTTCCATCTCCATTGTTTATATTCTACTCTAGCTCGTGTCAATTTGGTGGTGATATCTGTTGTTTAGTCAAGGTCTTCTGGTACCCCGTGGATTTTTAAATTACTAAAAGAGTCTGTGTTGCAGCTTTGGAACACCAATGAGTACGAGGATTTACAAGTGCTTGTTATAATATCTCGTCCACCTGTTAAATTGTATGTACTTCTTCTCTATGTTTCATACTTTACTAACTCTTATCCTGGCTCTACCAAACATGGCAAACTGCTGAATACTGTGATTAGTAAATACATTCTTATTTCCAAGTAACTCGGTCGACAATATCTGCAAAACTGCATATTCTACTTGGTTTTTCATTCTCTGCTGGTTACTTTGGTTTCTTCTCAAGCTTCTTATATCTGTTGATTGGTTTTATTTAAAACAAAATTTAAGAAATCATACTAAATGGATAAACTGAAATCTGAATTGCGATTTTATGCTTATATTGCTCTGACTTCACATAATGTGTTCTATAGTCGACCAAAAGAGATTATTAGTGTGAAGTTTGTATAAGAATTTTATATGCTTTGGTTCTTGTGCAGCTAAAGATTGAATTCGGATGTCCAAGTAGTTTGTTTAAGAATGACTTTGACTTCATATCATATAAATCGAAACTGGGTACAAACCATTTTATATCTTATTAAGAATAAAAAAAATATAAGATTAATATCACAATGTAAAATACACATTAAGCTTCTTATAGATGAAAATAATAACAGAATATCATAACAAAATAACAGAAACTATGGGCTAAGTTCTGATCAATCAAAATTTTATAGTTTTGGAATATTTTCCCTCTGAAATGCGTCTCTTCTTTCTACATGGATGTATTATATAATTGTTTTTTATTATGGAAGGGTAGGGCTGGCCACTCCCTCCTCAAAATTAAACACGGACCCCATATATATTCTCGATTTTTCACAATGCAGTCGTATGATTTTGTAATGCAATTATATGTGTCATTTTTATTTTATTTTTACTCTCGATAACACTCCTTTTGATATTTTTTGAACACGTCCCTATATGGGACAGTGATGCAATCTTTCCATCATTTGTCTTCTTAATACTCATTATGAATGTTTTGGTTATTATGCTTAGGTTTGCATACGAGGACTGGTCAATGCCACACACTGCAGCGAAAATGAAATTCCCCTATTACTGGGATGAGCAATGTTATAAGGAATCTCCAAAAGATGAACTATGATTGGTAGTCAAGGTTTACACATTTTATTACTGGAGATTTTCTATCACTGAGTGTTTTATTAGCAAGAGATTCAAAGCTATATGAAGACAATCTTATTTTGTTTAGTCTAGTATTATCTTTTCAAGACAGGAGCAGTTAAGTCGTTTCTAAATGATTGCCACAATATGGTCCAGATGATTATGCGAGTATGGATGGTTGCATAGCAATTTTTGGTACTCATACAGCTCTTATGCATAACTTTGGATACAGAATCTAAGTGTGGATCCAACAATCGTTCTAGGACGCTGTTAACAATGTCAAACTTTTGAGCTGCCATCCTATTTCCGCTTTAAAACCATGAAAGTTTTTAACAGAGATGAAGCAAAGCTTACTAAATTATGAAAAAAAAATAAAATCATCTACCTTCCCCTTAAATACTCACTAGTCATTATAATCGAACAGTGTGTACTATACAATGTTGTTTATGGTGTTTGTTTGAGAAAGTTTGTTCAGATGTTGCTGATTTATTACTGATCTTATTTGGATGAGGCTTTTTTGTTTCTTCTAAATGTTTAGGTTACCAATTTACATTTACATAATATACATACCAAGTTACATACAAAAAAATCTACATGACGGTTCATCTCTTCTTTGTTTGAGCTCCTCAGGAGGCATTAAGAATCTTTCTTTTTAAGTTTATAGTCATTACACGACTTTCTATTGAACACATTAAATATGTTAATATTAATATAATTTGTTAAAACATAAAATTAAATATTTAAAAAACAGTGCATTAAAAATCTACTGTCTTAAATGCCCTAGTGATAATTACATTCACTAAATTAATGGAAAATAAAATAATTAAAAAGTTTAAAGTGTCCCTGTAGTTTAGACAGGAAATTAAATTGCGGCACAAATTTATTCCTTTTATTATGTAATTTTTAAAGGCTTAAAATTCAAAAAAATATTACGATACCAAAATTATTCAACAAGTAAATCATCAGGTAATCAGAAGTGAGATTAAATCTTCAGTTTATTTATACATTATTAAAGATAAATTACATTATTAAAGACCTTCTCTAACAAATAATTGGAAAACACTAATCAATCATTTGATGAGACTAATGATTTTGAGTTGTATGTGAGTTACTAAATAGTAATGATATTCAAATTGGCATCATAAATATAATATAAACAATTATTTCTATATTAAATTTAACAAAATATCAAATGACAATCTCAAGATTGTTGAGTACATAAAACATGGACAATTATTCCTATTTTTCTCTTCACCTTTAATTACTACACGTGACTTTCACATATACTACTAACTTAACAACTTAATATTTTAATTATATTTATTTTATTTTTTTATTTTAAAATATTATTATAAGGGATTGTTAAATGAATATTTTTTTATGGTGAAGCAATTTTTTAGTTTTGAAAAAATGTTATAATTATTTCTAATTGAAAACCCTTGTCCAGAAATCTTCAAGCACCACCAACTCACGCCAACTCAAGATCGATCAATGTTTAACGTTGCTAAATGTGTGTGCATCATCATATATTTTGGCTGGGGTAGAGGAAAATTCCCATGCAAAAAATCACATACTTTTGTTTAATTGGTTTCCAACAACAACTATTTCTTTGCATAAAAATTGTTTGACACTGTATTCTAAAAAAACAATCAACTCTTTATAATATAATAATATTTTAAATTAAAAAATAAAACAAAAATATTAATTTATTGAATTGGTAAATTAGGGTTTTTAATCATCAACATCCTTATTTATTTTAACAAAAATTACTTTAGTACTTTTAAAAAATTATTAACACTTAAAACCTTTAATAATATAATAATATATAAGATTTAAAATAAAATAAAAAAATGTTTTTATTTTTTATTGGTATCTTATTTTATCTTTTTAGTGATGTGAAAGTATAACCACTGCTTTAGTAAATATATCTTTTTGGTAGTGATGCATATTTAATGAGGAGAATTAAAAAGTAATTTACTTCTTACAAACTCTTCTCTCTCACATCTTTAACCTTAGACATGTTTTCATTCACTCATAGTTAATGACATTAGTTAGAAATTTATTTTAATTCTAATTTGATGACTAACACCAGTTAAAGTTCAAAATTCTAAAACATCAGTTTTAGTGCTTTCTTACAATGAACTAATAAAAACAATTAATTGATCCATTAATAATAATTTTAAAAGATCATAAATTCAATATATTTTTACAAGTTTGTTTAGTAAAGTATCAAGTCAAAGAGAACCAAAAATAACAAAAAAATATGGTTCCTTCCAATAAAAGTGAAACATGTAAGGTATTAAAGAAAAACCATTTTGCACCATCATCCCACAAAAGAATGGTAAAGCATACAATATTTTGAGTACAAAGATTTAGGGACAGCACCAGCAACCAGCAACCACCAACCACCTTTGTCCTCCGAGGATTGTTCTCTTCCCTACAATCCCACCAAGCACCTTTGTCCCCCTCAACCATTCCTTCCAAGAAAAAAAAGCTTGATAAACACCATGGCTCCAACACTTTCACCTCCTTTGCCACCTTGAGTTTCACAGCATAACATTAAAGGACAGGAGGAAATGGCTCTTGGGAACCCTTCACGTCTTCCCTACCCATTTCACCTCCTGTCTTTCCTACTCCTTCTCTCCCTACTCCGGCATGTCACCGCCACCAACATTCAACATGGAGTCGTGCGAAAACCGCTCCCCGACTTCCCCATCTTCCGAGAAGCCCCTGAATTCCGCAACGGAAACTCATGCAGCAAAGAGAGAATCCACATTTGCATGACGTTAGACTCAAACTACCTCAGAGGAACCATGGCCGCAGTGCTCTCCATTCTCCAGCACTCCTCGTGCCCAGAAAACGCTGAGTTCCATTTCCTCTCGGCAAGGTTCGAGCCCCAGGTGTTCACTACCATCAGGTCCACCTTCCCTTACCTCAAGTTCAACATTTACCGCTTCGAATCCAGTAGGGTGCGTGGCAAAATCTCCAAATCCATTCGCCAAGCCCTCGACCAGCCTCTCAACTACGCACGAATATACCTCTCCGACATTCTCCCAGGTAGGGTTACTTTAGGTTCTTGTCTGCATAATAACTAACCACAACTGTGAGATTATTGCAAGTAAGATTAATTAGTCTAACCCAATTCATTCGTGTTTTTGTTATTTTGATCCTCTTAAAATGATTTATGAGAAGCTTATCATGAGATCGATGTTATGATCACATAATAATTTTGATATTATGACGAGCCTAACTTGCAGTGTACGTGAAACGGGTGATATACCTGGACTCTGATATCGTGGTTGTGGATGACATTGCAAAGCTGTGGGAGGTTGACTTGGAGGGGAAGGTGCTGGCGGCGCCGGAGTATTGCCAAGCGGATTTCGTGGTTTATTTCACGGAGCTGTTCTGGAACGACAAGGAGCTGAATAGGACGTTCGAGGGAAGGAAGCCCTGCTATTTCAACACGGGGGTGATGGTGATGGACGTGGAGAAATGGAGGGAGGGGAAGTACAGGGAGAAGGTGGAGGGGTGGATGACGGTGCAGAAGCAGAAGAGGATCTACCACTTGGGGTCTTTGCCTCCTTTTCTGCTGGTTCTGGCTGGGAGGTTGAAGAGTGTGGACCATAGGTGGAACCAGCATGGGTTGGGAGGGGATAACCTTGAAGGGAAGTGCAGGAGTCTGCATCCCGGACCTATCAGTTTGCTGCATTGGAGTGGGAAGGGGAAGCCATGGTTGAGGTTGGACTCAAGAAGACCTTGCTCTGTTGATCATCTCTGGGCACCCTATGATCTCTATCATTCCAACACTCATGCTTTGGAGGATTGAACAAGATTAAGGTTGTTGGGGGAAAAGGAGGTGGTTAAAATTATCAGTTTTGGATCAGTTTTCATGCTAACATTAACAATGGCTTTGAATTTGCTCATATTAAAGCCATATAGTCATTTCTTTAGGTGAGGGAAGGGGGAGAAATTAAAACAGCAGGTAAAGTGCTAATAACAAAAGAAAAAAAAGTTTATTTTGACAACCAAACAGCATATCACATCACACATTTGATAAACAATTATAATCATATAATAATATGTTAAATTAAAAAATAAAATAAATATAATTAAAACAATAATTTATTACTTGTAGAGTCTATGTATTTTACCGTATGGGTATATATATTCCACTCTATTACGTTTATTGAAAATTAGATAAAAACTAAATATGTATCGTAATTATAACAAAAGAACAATTAATATTAATTAAAAATTAAAAATTAAAAAGATAAATAATTATAAATAAAAATCTTTCAAAACTTTAAAAACCCCGATTATACCATTAATGTAATTATTACCATGCATTCAAATTGTTTTCTCGTGATATTTATTAGCTTCGGTCCGATATGATTTCACTTTTCGTAATTGTTGAATTTATTCACTTTTTCATTCATCTATCATTTAAATTTTTTAAAATAACACTAATCAATCTTTTAAAAATATTTTGAAAAAGAAAATAAGATTATCTCTCATTTCTTTAATAAAGAATAATTTTGGGATAAACCTAAGAAAAGTTTATTGCTAACTAATTTAGAATATAAAAAAGTTAGCATCGGTAATTAATTTATAAAATATTTATAAATTTTTAT
>Ga0123341_1005411_pt1 | contig 11378 bp, 9 predicted proteins | sample Turbeapinknodule_FD_89959 | JGI IMG/M metagenome (GOLD analysis project Ga0123341, IMG submission 89959) | Root nodule microbial communities of legume samples collected from Mexico - Turtle bean Mexico pink nodule | ecosystem: Host-associated > Plants > Roots > Nodule | place: Mexico: Nepantla... | reverse complement strand
CATTAATATTTTAAATTATATTTACATTACTTAATTCAATATACTAAAAAATGAAACCAATTATATAATGATATTGATATTATATCAAAAAAGTTCATCGTTTTTAGAGACAATTGTTTAACTTAAAAAATATTTTTTCTAAATAAATAAATAACTGGACATCCTTTTTTTCTTTTTACTTATTTTATCTTTCTCGTAAAATAATTTTAAATTATTCACTGTTTTAGTTTTATCCATTTTTTATCTCTTATTTTTTTATTTTCTATTTGTCATCACCTCAACTAACAAGTAAGATTTTTTTTAAAAAAATAATAAAATACATATTACTTAATTCTAATATAAAAGTATGTACAATTTCTAAAATATAAAATACAACTATGTAGAATCTCTAAAATATAAAATACAGAGACAAAATTGACAAGATTTACGTGCACAAATATGTTTATTTTTTTAATAGAAAGATGTTTTTCACTGATTTAAAAGTATTTGTTCCTTATTTTTGTAATTATAATAAAAATTTATATAATAAATTTGATTTTTTAAAAAATTAATGCATTTTTCTATTTTAAAATGGTAAGAAATTCAATAAATATTTTTTTTAATTAGACATTTCATCGATACATATCCTACAAGTGTATACACTTGTTCGAGTCTCCTAATACTTTCCCTAGTTTTTTTTTTTTTTTGTTAAAAACTTTGTTTAAGATAAACTAAAAGTTATGTTACCTAACGAACCAGACATTGATAGTCCCTGCATTTTACTGTCCGTAACTGAAGCAACAACAGTTCCTTTGGTCCTATCAATTCCTTCTTCACTTTTAGACAGTTCTACTGTCACCACCCTAAGTCCTTCCCCCAACACAACACAGTTCTACTCATTTTACTGTTTTATCTTCTGGTCCCATTAACACAAAAAATGGCCTCAAAAAGCCAAAAGAACTACTCCAAACCAAATCAAAATGTTATTACAGTATCATGTTACAAAATCAAAATTTACTGATATATATATAAGGATGTCAGCATAATTAGTTCCATCATGAGTGATGTTTAGCCACTGTTACAACAATGATTAAGGAGTACACATTTGTGCTTCAGCTGCTAATCTTTTAAGATAATCATACTGTTATGCATTATACTGGCCTCACCCCCACAATACACCTATATAAATTTGAGTAGATGTATACACATATAGTGGGGCTAACATTTTTGGACTCTTCTGGGGACCCTGTGTGGTCACTGAAGTCAAATCATAAAGATATTCATTCAGTACAACGAAATCATAAACATATATATTCATTGTAAAGTGAAAAGTTAATCAACAAACATTACCCCACATTAAAAGTGTAAAAAAGCTAATCAAAATTACCTGGTGGAGACAATGTTGACGAATAATAGTCTGGTTTACAATACTCACCAGAACCTCACACGATAGTTTTGCCTGTCGGATGTTATCGTGTTACATACAGCAGCATCACCAAATTCCAAGTAAAAATAGTTCACAAAAATTGAAATTAGACATTTCACTAAAATGTGTACTAGAAGTATCGTACTACAGACACACCATTTATAAAGCTTATGAGAAGTGTCCAAGTCTCATAACTTCTATAAATAATGTTATAGCCTAACTCAACCTCATAAAACCGATAGCGGTCCGATAGGGAGTGATATGATAGGTTCAACACAGGATAGATTCAAAATGACTCTGATACTATGTTACGAAGTGGACTTTAAGCCTAATTCAACCCCATAAAACCGGTTCATAGAGTTGAGGTTTGCATCCACTTATATACAATGAAAGACTCTAATCTCTAGTTCACGTGAGATCTCCAACCTATAAAACATTTTATTTGGTGAAGGAGCTTGATTTTTAGTTACAGATTTTAATATAAGTTGGTTAGTGGTAGTAGAAAAAGTTACCTTCATGGGGAAGTGAAAGAAGAAAAGGCCGAGTTGGCCACTAGTGTGGCTAACTGTGTCAAAGGGTACGATACCTTTGGCCACGTCCTCCAGAAGCAGCACTAGCTCAGGAAGAACACTTATGCCGGCAAATTCCACGTCAGCCTCCACGTGGGAAGACCCCCTCGCCCTCACGTGCACCTCCCTCGACCTCACATGCCCCAGCATTTTCCCTCTGTACGCCACTGCCACGTTCACGGCACCCAAGTCCATGAAGTACACGTCGGCGTTGCGCACCCGCAGCGTCAGCAGCATGGAGATGTCCACGGTGATCGGCGGCACCGGGTGCACCTTTATCCGCCGCAGCTTCAGCCCCACGATCTTCAGATCTGGACCTGACGGCCACAAGACGTAGAGAGTGGTCACGAGCAGCGCCATACTCACCGCGCACGAGATAACACGCCGCCGCGATAAAACGACGAGGTTTTGATGGTGGTAGGGTTTGTGAAGGAGGAGAGCGCAGAAGGAAGGTTTTGAGATTCGCATGGTTTCTCTTTAAACACTGTGTGTGTGTGTGTGTAATAATAATGTGATTGCAGAATAGAATATGAAGAATTGAAGAATATGAATAATAATTTAACTTAGGTGTGGTGTTTGGGAAATTGTGGCGCGCTTTCCTATTTTGTCTGTGAATGCTACCTTTTCTTCTTCCTTCATCATTTTTCTTATGCTTCAAGTACACTTAACTTGGATTTACCCTTTTCACCATCTTTTTACTTCTCCTTCAACTCTTTCATTTTAGATTGCAACATATTTTTCAGCTCAAAAAACTATAATATATAAGTTTATCAAATATCTTTAATAATTTAATATATTTGTTGTTCTACACTATTTTTATTTCGGTTTTGTTGTCTACATTTTAAAAGTTTGTGTGCTATAGGTACTGTAGAGTTTAGAATTTTCACCTTGGTTCTAGAATATGTTGCTGCTATTTTTCTTAACGTGTAATTAATTTGACATTCAAAGCAAGCAAAACCATGTTGAAGATGATGCATTTTGAAAAGGAACAGATATGGCTGAAGCATCCAGTTGAAATTATTGCTTTTGGACTGACATGATGCATCAGGTATTTGAGGTCTCGTGTATGGATTATTGAAGAGAATAAGAACAGCAGGAAATTAGAATATGTGTGGATTATTGCTGACATTTAGAGCATATTCAACAAACTAACAGTCAACGCTAGACAAAACTACCAGTCAACTAGTCACAGGTTGTGTTGATGGCAAAGTTTCATGTGAGAAATTTAGCTATTACTCTCTTTAATCACATAACTCTCTTTTTCTGCAGCTTCTACAATTTGCTTCCTTTTCTTCAACCTACCTAACTTGCAGTATGGCAAGGCCAGGGAACAAGATCATTCAAGCCAAGCTGGTGGGTATGTCTTACCTTGTTCTTAATTTTATTTTTCTTGTTCCCAAGAGTTCTACTGTATATTGCATGATCCTTGCTGTATCAAACATTTGTTCTTGTCAGATATAACAATCAGATGAATAGATCGTTATTAAATATGGAATAGAAACAGGCAGAGAAGATCAAGATAGCACACAAGATTTTCTAAATGTAATCAGGCCAAATTTTCAATTTGGTACATAGTATTTAAAAAAAAACAACTAACATGTTTATATATCAACATCTTATGAACTATTCAATATAGTACTCTTTTATAACTATGTTCATTTAGATCGAACATAGAGATTCATATAATATGCCCTTTTTGATTGTAGGTACTTCTTGGAGACATGGGAACTGGAAAGACCAGTTTAGCATTGAGATTTGTAAAAGGCCAATTCTTTCCTAACCAGGTAATTTGCTTCCATTTTATTGCATTAATAGAAATTTGAAATCTGATTTCTTCATTCACACATCACTGTACTGTAACCCCAGAATGGTAAGAAAATAGTTTAGAAAGCTTAATAAAATTAATCTGTCACAGGAACCAACAATAGGAGCTGCTTTTTTCACCCAAATATTATCATTATCTGAAGCAACTGTGAAGTTTGATATATGGGACACAGCAGGACAGGAACGATATCATAGTTTGGCTCCTATGTACTACCGTGGCGCAGCAGCAGCAATTGTTGTCTATGATATCTCAAGCGTTGTAAGTTTTCAATTTGCTAATTTTGAAAGCTCTACTATGGTTTACCAGTGGATAGATACACTGAAACTTGTGCTGTGACATTGCAAGCCCAGCAACATTTGGTTTTACTGCAATTTTGTTTGAAATTACTGCATAAACTGATAAGATAACACACTTATAATTGTAATACTCTGCCCCAAAAAAATTCTATATTCTGCACTATACGTTAATACTGAATACTACATTAGTAACTGATACTTCGGAAGTTTCTCTATCATGAAAGTTCTATTTCTTTTAGTGCACTTGAATGAATCGTAAAACTTTTTGTCTGTTATGATCTTCTATTCCAGGATACATTTGTTCGAGCAAAAAAATGGGTTCAGGAATTGCAAACACACGGTAATGCTTCAAATTCAGGAAATAAACAAATGCTATATATTTTTTCATTTTTCTTGTTGCTGCAATTCAAGTTTTTCCTAAGGAGTAAAGAAGTTGGAAATAAAGCCACTATCCTCAATCACCACCTACTCTTATTTGTCTTTGGACATTAATCAATAGACTATTTTCATTAATTCCAATGTCACTAATCGCTACAGTAAAACCTATCTACTTCATGTAGGAAATCAGAAGGGGGTGATGGCATTAGTAGGAAACAAATCTGACTTGGAGCCAAAGAGAGAGGTTGAAGCTGAGGTAGTGTTGAGATCATCCTCATACCCTTCTCCTTTCTTTTTACTTGGAATAGAAAAATGATGAAAAATACACAGGAATACTCAGTTTTTATGTTTGTAAATTGGAAATTGATACTTCGACAACTGTAAATTGAAAAACACCAATTTATAACTGTGATTTGACCAATACAATTTCATAATTTGCTCCATTTCAGAAAAAGTTGTTTTTCTTTCCAGTTGTAATATGGTGTATGGTTCTCAACATATCAATACTCTTGTCAAATTTCACCCAACTCTGTTTTTATTTTTTTCACCTCTCCATTTGAAATTATGGAAGAGAAAGTTCATTTCTCAGCATTATCTTCATTATTTATTTCTTATGAGGACCAGAGTTAGTGTAACTGCAACAGTTCCCTCTTTGCTTCTGTTCTTACCTTGTGACTCGTTTGAGTAAATTAAACCATTGCAGGTAGGAGAGCAATTTGCTCAAGAGAATGGAATGTTCTACATGGAAACATCTGCTAAGACTGCAGAGAACATCAATGAGCTTTTCTATGAGATAGGTATTTTCTGAACATCTTCAAAACACTCTAGCAAATTCAGTCATTTTCATCAAATGGTTAGCTTTTGGTGTGGAGAAAACTGATTTGAAATTTTATGGACAAGATTGCAATACTATTTTACTGATAAAGCTTATCCACAAATTTTCACCTCCACACCAAATTGACCATAGGTGTGTGTGTCAGTTTAAAGGAATATAGCAGGTGTATTAAGTTGTTTCTATCTGATGAATTCAGCAAAAAGATTAGCTAGAGCTTTACCACCAAAGCCTACTGGAATGAATTTGAACAGCAATGTACAAGATAGAGGGAGAATTTATTTTTGTTGCTCAGCATGATATTCCTATGTAATCAAATCACAGAATGTTCCAAGGTACCTTTGACATTGTTCTTTTGTTATGCACTCACGATTGGATATTTGAACATAATTTACTTCTGATTCTTGTTCCTGTGAGTATATAATCTCCTTCTAACTTGGATGGTATTTTTCTGTATTCAAAGCATTGATGCATTGCTTGTGTATAATTGATCAAAGCTTAAAGAGAACTGGTTTTGAGTTTGAAAAACTTTAAATAGTTTTTAATTTGAACCACAAAAAATAATATTGAGATTTATTACTTTTAGAATAAAAATATGAAGATATATTTTTTTCATCAAAAATAATTTTATAGAATCAAATTACTTTTCAAAAATTCACTCAAAATCAATTTTGTGAAACACTGGTCTAAATACACATTTAAATCAATGTTTGGTTTAAAAAAATTAAAAAGCTCTTTTTGTAAATTCTAACATAAAAAGAAATTAACACTTTATTATATTAACTATAGCTTAGTTCACTGCATGCGCCAAGTCTCTCCATGGACTGTCTGATTCAATTTCTTTTTCTTTTGGCACTATATAAATTATTACATACACTCGATACATCATAAAATTTCCGGAATTGCTTTTCATTCTGAAATATATGAAATTAAAGAAATATATTTTGGAAAAACAAATATGGAGTAGATTTTGTGTTTCTAAAATGAAATTTTGGAATAAAATTGAAAAATCAAAATTTTAATTCAGAAAAGTAATTCCAAAATACAAAAAATAAATTCTAAAATAAAATTTAAAAGCGTGTTCTGAAAAAAGAAAATCCATAAATCTATTTTGATCTGCATCTCCTTATTCGAAGACATCTTTATTGTTTCACCTGAGCATCTCAAATTTGATCAGGAAGTCGTTCCCTTGTCTCTTTTTTTTATGTACCTCCGTGGTATTTTTTACACCCTATATTTTTTAAAAATTTAAAAATTGTTTTATTTAAAATTAAATTGTACAGTCTAGACTACATTTAAGGGTCGCTATGACAAAATAAGACGAATGCCATATCAAATCAAATATTAAATTACTCATTAAGTAATTGTAACAAACACAAAATCAGTAGTTTATCACACATCAATTTATGATGCTTGAGTTAATTAGGAGGCAAAGTTTAGTTATCAGATATAAAAAAAATCATTTACTACAGAAGTTTTATTTATAGATAATGTAGCATGGTTTCGCAGATGAATCTGCACTGTATATATAAGATCGCATCCTCAGTTCTACAGCAAAAGACCTTTAGATGCTCAGCTAAAATGAGAATAACAATATTTACTATTATAATAAAAATGACATGAGATTGATATTGATCAAGAGGTACAGTATAAGGCCATTGTATTATAGAATTGGATTTCATAAACTAATAATTTTTTTGGCCAGAAGCACGTTTATAAATGTAAATTGTACATAATCTATCAGTCAGTAGTATGTACAGTACTTTGAATCTGTTTGAGGGGATTGACATTAATTACAAATATGCAACTGAACAAAACATGGATCATGAAATGTTTACAATAAAGGAACATGAATCCATTCAAATATATTGTCTGCAATGATATGAAAATTCAAATGCTGTTTATTTAAAGATGTCATGTGCAATCTGGAGGACTCATCCCCAACCCAGAGATCTCAAATCATATAACAAAACCAAGAAAAAATACTTTACCCAGAAAAAATATGAGCAACCAAGCTCATGATGAGCTCTGGCCTAGGTTCTGTGATATAGACCTCAATTCACTGTACATTTTTGAACATTCAAGAGAAAAATCTGACATAGCCCTAAAGAGATCTGGCATGAGATTTTTGAGACTTCCCAAAGTTTTTTGCCTCACTTGGAGGCATTGCCGTGCATAGGCTTCTTCCTCATCTTCTAATCTCTTTTTCACTTGTTCAACTGCAACCTGCCTCTCTGTAACAGCCTCATCAGGACCGTTACTGTCTTCTGCTGTATCTGGATTGTATTCATCTGGTATTTTCTTTTGCATATACTTGTTATACCAATCTTCAAATTGCCTTGTTTTGCGGGATAGCTCCTTTCGCGTATCCTCACATTTCCTCTTCATAGTGATTTCATCTGCTTGCTGGTGGAAAATAGTATCTATCACAGCAACAAAGTTTCCTATATTTGTCTTAGCAAGCTCATCAGGAAGTTTTTCTAGACGGTCATTCCATGCAAGGAGAAGGCCTTGGATGGGCGTACTTCTAACCCTTGGAGGTGAAGAAACCTTTTCCTTTAAGCTGCTTTCAATAGGAATAAGATTTAATTTTAACCAAGTGTTCAGGGCCTTTATGTATCCCTTTTGATGGTTGGCAAGCATTTCAAATTGTGAATGCCACTGTTGCACAACAAGCAGTAGCTGGTATGTTCGGTCATGATGGTGGTCGCTTGTTTGCTTAGGAGACTGGGAAATGTCCAACATTTTCAGCAATTTCACAGTATCTGATTGCTTCTCATGGTACTCTAGCATTAATTTCCACATTTCAGCCATCCTACAGTCCATAAAAAGCCATCAATATTAGCATAGAAGCTTATATGTGTCATATTATGCATGAGGATGAGTTTGTGCACCCATAGTGATCCAGGCTAATGTATTATTTGGATTACGGTAACAAAAAAAAGCTTCTCTGCAAGAAATATGCAATAATCATTCATTTGAGTAGAAACATTACTGTATACTCAAGAAGACGTATGCCAAAAATATGAATTGTAAAAACAAAAAAGAGAAGAATTTCTTTGAGATTAAAAGACTAGCCTTCTATAATTACAAATAATAATTTCTAAATTACAACTCACCCATCAACAAGCTGAACAAGTCTTGGATACAACTGTTCATCACGTAAACGGTTAATCTCTGAGACTGTTGAATCCAAGGATTGCATATCTACAATGTATCTTGTATGCAAATGACTGACAACTGCTTTTGCTTTCTCCAGTGCTTCAGAGTTGGTGCCTCTTTTCTTCAGTTTATTAAGTGCCGCAACTTTCCTTTGGTACTCAAATTTCATCAGTTCACCAGCCTATAAAAGAACATAGACAAATTAAGAATTAGAACAAAAAATGTGTATCTAAATATTTAACCCAGAACTAAGCAAAGACAAGGCATTAGAAAAAGGATGAGCAGAAAGAAAAATATAGATATTTAACAAATACACACGCACACACATTGACATGTTCAGAGATTCATGACTGTGAAAGAAAATTGTTAAAATTCAAATAGAAAAATAATCCAAGTAAAACTCCTATCACATAATATTTGCCTCAGTCAACTTACCTTGACTTCGTCATAAAGTTTCTTCTCCCACGCTAACAACTTGTCCAAGATGGTGGCATGCGTCTCATGCTCATCTGAGTCAAAATCATCCTTCCCATCATCCACATTAGGTATTCCCTTAAAGGATCGATTCCATGTAATAACTCGCATGACCCGTGCAGAGTGATCAATGTGTCCTGCAAAAAGAATACACAAGCAAAAAACATTTGCATAAATACAAATCAATATGGCGATACAAAAGATGTATGCCATCATGAGTTTATCACAAAATAAACAGGACTATTACTCAATCTGCCTCCCACGTCCCCCCTTCTAATGAACATACTAGCCACTCCTATGGTGGAATCTATCTAGTAATCCTCCTTATCACACCATTACCACATAATAATCCTGAAGACTAGAAGTTAAAAGCTCGTTATTCATAGCAACAAGTACCCAACATAAAAACAAGGTTACAGAGAATCAGGAGATGAGTAGCAGTAAGTAAGTACCTTTGTTATCAGCAAAATTGGAGTGATAGTGCAAACGCGTGGCCTCAAGCATCTTTGAAACATCATGAGCAGCCTCAGAAGCCTTGAGAAAATTGTCGTCGAGATCAGCAAATATCTGCTGCAGATTCATAGAATGTTTCACAATCCTCTTCCCCTCCACAGAACTCGGCGTCTGCTTCAACTTCACGCCCTTCCCCACCGGCGTCTCCATCATTTCATCGGGCACAGCGGCAGGCTCGGGCGTGGGTTCAGGCTCGGGCTCGGGCTCAGGCACAGGAACCTCAACATGCCTCACAGGCGTGACAAGCTCATCGTCAATTTCCTCCACCACCCTGTTGGGCTTTTCATCGAACACCTTCCTCTCAACATCGTGGACCTTCCCGACAGCATCTTCTTCGGCAGCATTGAGGCTGGGCCCAGCAATGTTCTCAAAGGAAGGGAAAAAGTACTCCCAGGCACCACTCTGAGTATCCTGAGCCATGGAGTGGTGATGATGATGAGTGATGTGATCACGAGGTTCAGGCTGTTTGGAAGGAGGAGGAGGCATAGGAGGACGAGGCTCCTGTTCTTCTTCTGCCGGCACTCTTCTATTACCATTCATTCTGTTGTTGCTTCTTCTTTTCCTCAAGGACCCTTCGTTCTCCGACTCTTTATCTTCCTCGCCGTCCTCCTCGACGATTGTGCCAACGGTCTCGTGCATGGGGCGGGGGTCGGGCTTGTTGATCTTCATCTCGGGCATGCTGATGGCCCGCTGGAGGGGCTGCGCGGGGGAGAAGTCCGGGAGAGGCGGCGGCGGGAGAGGAATCTCGAAGGGCTGAGGGTTTGGAAAGGCGGCGTTATTGTCGTTGGAGTGCAATTGAGGGTTCTGAACCTCGCCCTGGGCAAAGTCCCCGAGGGCGGCGCCGGTGTTCTTGAGGCAGGTGGCGTAGGCGGAGTGTGCGGCGGCGAAGGCGTTGCGGGAGGAGACGGCGTCCTTCATGAAGCGCTTGCGCTCCTTGCATCGCGCCACCGCTTCCTCGTTCTCGATCTTGGATTGGTTGCAACCCATTTTTCAATCCTTCGATTCCTGCTCAGTTTCCTCTTCGGATCATATCTCCTTCAGCGAGATTTAGATTCAGAATTAGGATTCGAAAGAGAAATTGGCACTTTTCTCGTAGAGAGAGAAACTGAATTTTGCAGAGGAATGAAAAGGAACAAAGATGCGTTGAAGTGAGAAAAGCAGTGACAGAGATGAGCGAATGCGAATGTGTGCAGACAAAGTGAAGAAGCGAAGAAGGGATTCGGAGGATAAAATTGACTTTTCCCCTATTATTTACTTCATTAGTACTCTTAATAATGAGATAAGTACTAAATAATTGGGATTAGCGAACAAAGTACCGTGCTCTTATTAATTGATTTTAGTAAAAGATTGAGTGTAAGTTATTGAAACAAGTTTGAAATTTACTTCAGTAAAATTTCTAATTAAATTCAAATTTGAATTAAATAAGATCATTAAAAGATAGTACTGTTGAAAGTTAATGGAAGTTACTTATTTATTAATCATTAACTTTAACTATATAAGATAAACATTTATTACAATTCACAGGTAAATAATCTAATTATATTTTAAAAATTCAAACTGTTTTATTTTACAAGCTTTTCAAAATTCAAATTTTAAATTAACAGTTAAGTTACAGCATGCCATCCGAGTTGTGTTTAGCAGTAACAGTGTGACAACTATTAATTTATACTATTTTTTTTGGGCTCTATTATCATCTTTTGTTTTAACAAAAAAAACATGTATCCCATTATTAATTTGTAACCCCCATGAATTTTTCAAACATGTAATTCTTAAAACAGTCATGGAATTCAATTTCACCTTGCATTCTTTTAGGTTTGATTTGGATGAGGGTGCAATGAAAGGAAAGTATAAGAAAAAGAAAAGGAGGAAAAAATTAAATTGTTTGGATATAGAAAAAATGAATTGGAAGGAAAGTTTGTAGATG
>Ga0123341_1005409_pt1 | contig 11382 bp, 3 predicted proteins | sample Turbeapinknodule_FD_89959 | JGI IMG/M metagenome (GOLD analysis project Ga0123341, IMG submission 89959) | Root nodule microbial communities of legume samples collected from Mexico - Turtle bean Mexico pink nodule | ecosystem: Host-associated > Plants > Roots > Nodule | place: Mexico: Nepantla... | reverse complement strand
TAAAAATTATAAAACAATTTTTAGAGTAATATCAATTTTAACCACCAAGAGTGGTTTATTTAACTAATAGAGTTACTAAAAAAAATTCAACAAATACTCGAGAGAAAAAAAGAGAGACCTGAATGTTTTAAATTTTTATTTTCACATACCTATATGCTATCTCTTATATTTTAAAATAACAAATATTTTGACACCTTAATTAGAGTAGTAACTCAGTTAACTTATTATATCTCTCCTTAAAGAGCATAGTAAAAACATGGATACAATCCTGAAAATTAATACCTCAAAACCCAAACTAGTTTCTAAAAAAATCATCTCTAATAATTTCTTAAAACTTAATATTATATTAATTTATCATTTATTTTATTTATCATGTATACGTAGATGTTACTATTGGTATTTCAAAATTTCAATTGTACAAAATTATAATTTATAATTATTTAATAATAATTATACATTATTGAGTTACCAGTATAATCTCCACACTCCCTATGTAATAAGCTAGTTTTTAGGGTTAAGTTGGGTTGGGAGTAATTCAAAAAATTCAACATTAAAAATGACATTTCCATGTTTTGATGAAAACCAAATGTTTGACTCTCTAAGTGTAATGGTAAATCTACTAATAGAATGGAACCTGCCAAAACTTGATGCTGAAAATTAATTTAGCAAGTGAATCATTAATTATGTACAGAGAAAAATAATAAAATGAAGAAAGAAATTTTTATTTTTTTTATGAGTAAAGAATTAATTAAATAACTAAAAACATTTGAAGTATCTTCAGTCCATATACACACAAAAAAAAGTCTAATTGGCCTCCAGATCCTACCCAAACCCACTCTAGATTACATTCTAAAAAAGAGTATTTGAGAAGCTGCGAAACTGCACAGAAGAAAACACAGATTCTATAAGTGCTATAATCCTGACCTACACCTTCCAAACCTCTAAGCTTAGCTTAGAAACATGTTTGGAGGTAAACTCCAGAGCCTAAACTAGAGATGGGTGCAGTCCACAGAAAATATAGAGTTGAAAAGTACCAACATTCTTCTTCCTTGGTTAGACCAAATCTTTCAACCTTGGGAATTTCTACATAGACATTGGAGGCTCCAAAAAACATAGCATTGAACATTCCAGCCAGCTAAAAAGGATAGCTCTGTTCTTACAACAGCAAGAAGTTGTTCTGGAGAAAGAATGTTAGTTTGTTCTGCTTGCAGGCTAGAATGGACTGACGCTATGAGCAAGTTTTAACATGCATTCAGGTACAAGGCGTCTCCTTGGAGGAGCCACTGCATCTCTGGCACGAGCCTCAGCATCACCTGCGTGGATATATCCTACTAAATCTTCAAACATGTCATCTTTTCCACCTCTCATGGGATCCTGAAATGTATAATATAATATAAGCATTTCACATGAATGGCTGCGTAGAAAAAATTTTAACATTCACCAGAATTTTCTCATAAAAATTAGCAAGCACCATTTCTTCAGAAAATACCTAAATGGTTCTGCGTGGATATTTAAAAAAGACAGGTAATAAAGTGTCTGATGATAAAAATGCATCATCAAGGTATATTATTATTATGTAAACATAGATTTATCAAAATCAATGAGAAGCAGAGTGGTCAAATACCTGTAGAAACACATCTGTATGAGTCTTCCCTTCGTACATAATTGATTCAGCCGTCACTCCAACTTTTTGAAGAGTTTCAGCAAATGTTTTACTGTATAAAATAGTATGTTAGTCACAAGTCTAGCAGCTGAAAATTCCGAATTTTTTTTAAAGAGATGCTTCAATACGAAGATAAGAGAAAAGCTATACATTTCTTCTAGTTGCCCATTGAAGGATATACAGGATTAAAGCCCACTTTATAATCCATGCAAAAGCATTACATGCGCACATTTCAATTTAACCTATTATGAAACGAATTCTAACAGTTTACCAAATTAAGTGCCCAAGAAAATATTCTTACTAGAATATTTCTTAAGTTTCAATTAATTCCAAGTATATATGGTCACATAACAGCAGCTTTGTCGCTTATAAAAACCTTATAATGTAACTTTGTTACCATTACGCATTTCCATCTCCAGGCTCACACTTCATCAGTATTCAGTCAATCAAAAAACACACTTATCCTGTAGGTAGCGGATAGATAATACATAGCCTCCGATTAGGATGATTTTTATTTTATTTTGGGCCTCCGTTTTGTATTGAGATCTTATTTTTATTTAAGTGTGTACTATTATTATTGACGCAGTGGGACTACTAAAACAGATATGAACTTAAGCGCCACGGCAAATTTCACAATTCACACAATCATCAATGAACCCTCGTAAACAACTAATCAGCAGCATACCACATTGAATTGTAGCAAATAATACATTATAAAGTGCAATCTTTTCCCAAAGGTTCAAAGAGATTAAACAACCACATAACTTGAGAATGCCTTTTCAATTTCTGAAAGTTTGTCAGATACTACAGAAAATCCCCTAGGTTTTTGAATGCGTGTATACCTGATAATACATTAAATTAAACGCACTTATAATAGTATGCCCATTTTGACAGTAATAAACTCAAAAAGAATAAAAACAAGAAAAATGGGGAAACTAATTTCAAGAGATAATTTAAGATACTCAAATAGTACGATATTGATATTGTGAGATCTCCTCATAGAATTGAACTTAATCACCATGTTACATCATTTACATGTTTTTGAATTAACACTTTTTTATCGTTCTATACTGATTGTTTGCTGAAATCTCCTTTCAGGGGGACAAGGAACTGACATAGGTCGTTCTATGTTATTCCTTCTACATGGTTTTCAATACCTTGAAGTTAAATTAAGCTGCTGATTGCTAACTAAATCATTCAGTAATTCAACCATTACACAAAGCTTGGCACTTTAATATTGCATGAAACAATTATCAGTCACTACGCTCCGCAAATAAGGTCATCTGGGCTATATCTCGGCACAACTAAACCATAACAAATTAATAGGACAACAAATATATACTCCTGTTTTCCACAGTTACAAATTTTTAGAAAGGGGGGGCACAAACCTGGCATCTGATGGTATTGAATAATCCCCAGTGCCATGAAAAAGCACTACAGGAGGTAGTAGAGAATTCGCATTTCCAATGTTTGGATCTTGAATCATTACTTCTGGAGAAAACCGTTTCAGGGATTCCTCCCCTTCCATTATGCTGTAAGGTAGAGGTAGTCATTTGAAAGTCGAATACAGCGAAAAGCAGGAAATTAAACATTAACTCACTTGAAGATTAATGAAGTGTGTACCTTAGAAAGATGGACCGATAAAGACCCCTACTGTGGAAGTGCTCTACTAGGTTAAATAAATTATACCTGAATTGACGTAAGAAGGAAAGACAGCAAATAAATTATGTTAGTCTGAGTGTAAAGTCAATAATCATTGGTGGGAACTGCAAGGTAATATAATAAACAATCTCAATCAAATAACATTACATTTACGACCATGAGAAACAAAATAAAACCAATGGTTGGAAGAATTAATAGACATTACATACATATCTTCTGGAGACATTTATTAAGGTCGTTATAATTTAAAAAGATTAAATCCATACACAATCAACTTGAGCTATATTATATTTGGCATGTACAACAGTGTAGCACTCCTAATATTAGTAAAACAAAACGCTTGTGTAATATATATTACAATAAAAAAAAATGCATTTATAATATTTGTAGAACAAAGCACTTTTGTAACATGTCACCATTAACATTTGCATTTCTAACTTAGTAGAACTTTGTAAAATATCTCGATAAAAATTTGCATTTCCAACATGAGATATTTCACGAACTAAACAAAAACAATGGCTAAAATTGTTAGGTGAAAGCACGAGCAACTTTTATTACATTTCTAACAGACTCCCTACTGCACGAGTCCTTTGAGCTTAAAAAAGGATAATGCGCAGACTCCGCTAATTCTTAAATCCAACTTCTGTTTTTATTTAGAAGAATTGAGTGACAAGGATCAAACTCTAGATTGGCAATTAGTTCCTGCTTGTCAGGAGAAAACGGAATCTTCCTATTTTGTTTTCGTAAGTGCAGACATTAGTTCCATCATTCCTATTTTAGGTATCTCTACTATCTGATATCCGTAATTTGGGTAAACTTTTAGGAGATACTGTCTCTCCTCTCACTTAACCCTAGGTACAGCTGCTGCCCTAGTTCCCTATTTGTTCTACCATATTGTAACCAGTAAAATCAAGGAAAATACAATATTTTCTGCAAGGTAGCAAAGAGCAATATGATTACCCATCTTTGATTTCAAACACCATTTTGCACCATTCATAGCAAACAAACAGTATATTGAAGGGTACCCTGACATAACTAGCCTGATTGGTTCACCTACTCTTCCTATCATTGGCCACAAACTAAAGGGAGAAAACTTCATCCAAACCAACCAGCTCAGTGCTAATTTTTTCCAAGCAAAAGAGGAATATATCACCAGGGATGAAAAACAAGTGAAGAAAGTTGATCCCAACAATTAAAAAAAATAAGCTTGGTGTTAAACATTATTAGATGTTTCCACATTGGGTAGAAATGTTAACCAAAATAGTCCTTACAAATGGTTAATTCTCACCCCTTGAGAAAGCATTTTGGATTGAGTTAGATGGAGTCAAATTTGAATATGATATCAGAGTTTATCCCGCATTAATGTTAAGTCACCGTAGATGTCCAATCCATGCTCCAAATGTCCAATCCTGTGTGAAAGGTGTTTGTTAAGACTTAAACAATCCTAACCACTTAAGCTATCTTTGGGGCTTGAGTTTGTCCTTGATCATTTCTGATCAACATAAAAATGAGATCGAACAGAACATCACGTACTACAGCCAGCTAAAGTGATATATACAGAACGCAGCAAAGAAGACTAATTCAAATGTGGATAACATCATAGTTATCAATCTCGGATAGAGACACACAAGTCAATAACAAACAAATTCAAGAAATTAAATAGTTGTATTGTAACCCTCCAAGTGGATGATGCTACAATTGTTTCAAGGGCGACCTGTGAAGTTCAAAATAATTAAAAAACAAAAGAAAAACTTTAAGAACAAAACATAAGGATATAACAAAGGGGGTCAGCGATAGGAGATGTAAGGTAGATTTGATGGTAAAAGTGGGAGGGAGGGAAAGATAAAGGTCGTGGGTTTGAATATGCTAACAGAAAACAACATATTACCAATTAACATTTGCTAATATAATAAAACGGAGAGGAAGAGCGATAACACAGAGTGACCACTTAGGACAAATAACGACAAAGCAAGTCCACTACCCTTTCGAGAGGTGGGTATGCCCCTGGGTGTGGATGGTTTGTGTTAAAATAAGGTGACAGAGCCCTTGCATATGGTATGAAGCTTGCGCCATTAGCGTATAAAATGGTAGATTTAATGGTAGATTTCCCTTCCTGCTATACGACGCAGCTATAGCACACATATTTAACTACTAAGATTGAAAGGGAAAGGGAAAGGGACTAGGGACTCTCTGCAAGTACTTACCCTCCAGATAAACCAAAATAAGTCTTAATCTGGGAAAGACTCCAAGATGTACTCTCTCCTTCACCTGCCTCTTTGATTGCCTGCTCCACAATTACACATGCAGCAATATGTGCTCCAGCAGATTGTCCCATTAGGTAAATTCTATGCGAAAAAATTGGAAAAAAAACATTATTGATCATGAGAAGCCATTACTCTTAAAGCAAGTGAACAAATTTGATGGCTTCATGAGAAAACTTTGGATTTAGGAGGATGATTATTAACCTGTTAGGATCACCTCCATATTCTGCAATATTGTTGCACACAAATGCGATGCCTTGAGAAGAATCAGCTATCATATCACTGATGGTTCCCTGGGGAAAATTTCTGCAAGAAAATAGATGTTTTATAACACTGCAATAGAAAGACAAAAGCAAGTAACACACTCAATTCTGTAGACTATTTAGACTTAGGTGAATCATGTAGCTTGAGAGAAAATTTGAATTACACATGCATTTAGTGGTTTGTGATGAGGTACAATTAAAACCACTGATTTCCTTGGATTGGTATTCTTCATTACTGCTTTCACGACCAAATTTCATTTTGATTTTGACTTTTATATTTCAACAATCCTTATGCTTTAAACTGGAAGATATCTTGCATAAAAGAGGCACATTAGAGATATGGAACCATTCAGGAGTCTCCAGAAAACTCAAGGGAAAGTCGGCAGTTGAAAGAGCTCACTTCAAATAATGGCTTGGTTAAACCCTATGACTTTCTAATTATATAACAATATTTTATATTTATCAATAGAATTTTCAAAACAAAAAGATAAGATTGAAAACTATCAAAGAGTTCTTATTTTATCATCAATAACAAGAAGAGACCAACAAGAGACAGTACAAATTAAAAACATGAGGACCGGGACCAAAGCATAAATTAAAACAGATAATATTTAGAAAAGATGATACAGTAGAATAGAACCCAGGAATAGAGTTTTCTTTATTACTATTTACTAGTACAGATAAATATTTGTCTCCTACCTAGAGCAGATAGATAGCTTCTACCTAGAGCAATACAGATGTGAGAGCTGGGGAAGGAAATATCACCTGTAATCAATACATGCCACAATGATATCTCTCTCTGATAGCTGTTGACCTAGAAGAGTACCCCATGCTTTGTAACTACAGAAATACAGTACACATACTTTAAAACTAGTAATAACAGAATTGGTAAGTGGTGAATGTGTCTGTGTTCATATACAACAACAGACACAGTCAAACAGGTTAATCCCTTCAATAATGAAATTGGTAGCATCTTATTCTGATTGCACATGGTATGATAAAAGTCAAAAAAGAAAAAAAAAACTGTATAAACCTCAGGTTGAAACTACTTAATAAGACATTATACAGTACTACTAAATATAGCTCACGCAGCACATGTAGATATTAGTTTTAGCAAAATTGAAACTGACTGTCAGTTACAGTAATCAATTTGTTGACATATTCACCAAATCCCTCAAAAGATCTCCCATGTTGAATATTTTGGTGCATATTATTTATATGCTGTAGCTTGAAAGGGAGTATTCAATATAACACATGTAAATACTAGTTTTAAAACATTTGAATATGTAAAATTTTATAACAATTAGCATTGTCAGTATAAATATTCTTGTGTGATCGACATTTCCAAAACTTAATAAGTTCAACTGATTTCCTTATGCGTCTCAATAAATTGCAACCTTCTTACCACCATTAATGGTGAGCAAAAAAATAATGAACTTCTATTTTGATAGGAGATAAAAATAAGAATTGAAGCTAATCAACAATTCCACGGAAAGGGATCATGCTCTGAATCAAAGCAACAACATTAGAAAAAAAATTATTACACCTAATTACATTAAATTGCAATTTTTTAAATGACGCACAAACATCACGTACCCAATAATCCAGGCTCCACCAGTAATAAAAGCAACAACTGGTTTTGGACCACTGCTATTTTTAGGCAAATACAAGTCAAGCCTGCAAAAGAAAATAAGCTCAAATTGCAACAATTGAAGGAATTAATAAATGTAAGGAGACGATTGAGATAAATCATACCTATTTCGCGGTTTATCTCCATAAACTATGCTTCTGCGTATCTGACTGGAGAAGAAATAGTAATATCCAACTATAAAACAGAAGGGGGCAAATGTCGAGTGATATTAATGCATTTGAAATCAGAATCTGGAAACAAATAATTAATTACAAGTAAGAAAAATGTTAAAGATCACAGAATTCAGACCTTGAATAAAGCCTGGAAAAAGAAGTAGTGCATAGCAACTAAGGGCAAGAAATCTTGATATCCATTTATAGCCTACCCTGAACAGAAATAAATGATCAGAGAGCATCCACAACTGGTATATATGAAGATAATAATCACGTAATACAAAAAAGCAGAGATGTTAGGGTTCATCTTAAAACCAACTTCCATTAATTGAAGGTTCTTAACAGACAAATAAACTGCACCCTAAGAATTGAGACAGACAATATGGGTCTTTTCAAGAAGATATATAACAAGCCTTCCTATCAATTGCATTACCAATTCAAATCAGTCATACACTATAGTGAAAAACCTCAAAAACCCACTAAGAAAACAATTTTGTAGGTCCTGTTTGGCAGGTGAGAAATTAGGGGCAAAGAGCGGAAGGAAACAATCTGGTGTGATCAGAGAAATAAGTTGAAATAATTTTAAAAATAATGTGACCCACTGAATTAATTCTCACTTATTTCTACACATTTGTTCTCTATCTCTCCACGATCAAAACACCTGAACTGTCACTTAATTCCACACCTACTTTCACTCATTCTTCTTAATTTCATCCATGGAAATTCTAACATAACACTAGATCGGTACAGAGCCACAGGTATCTATCTCATAGCTAGACGAACTAATCCCGTGGATAAGTAAAGTATCAGTTAAGTACCCCAAGCATGTAGTTTTATCCATCCTAACATTAGTCAAAGAACCCAAACCACTTGTCACACGTGCGTCACCATTGATGTTAGAAATCAGCATTGTTTGATTGCATTGTTGAAATCTTGCACTTATACATATTCTATTTTGGGTGAATGCAGGATCTCGAAGCGAACAAAAACGATAACAATACCCGAGGTATCCGAGCAGCTTGAAGCCGAGGCGAGTCAAGAGAAAGGTCTCGGCGGCGACATCGCGGCCGAAGGAGGAGCGGATGGCGGTGTCAGTGTGGTCGGAGACGCAGGGGAAGGAGTCCTGGCTGGCGGCCCGGCGGCGGCGTTTCTGATTGAAAGAGTGGCGAGGGCGGGAGGGTTTGTTGCGCGAGGTGGTGAAGCTGGAGGCCCTGGGCAAGGGCGGCTTGAGGGACATGTCTCGGAAGGAAGGGGCGGAGTGGTCGAGGAGGCTGACGGAGGGATCATTCTCGTCCTCTTTGGGTCGGATGAATGCGGCGGAATCAAGAGAACGGTTGGATGTCGGAAAGATCTGCGATGGCATTTTGCGCTGAAGCGAATGCAGAGTGCGTGTGTGAGCGAATCTTGTTCGTTACAGAGAGGATTCAATTGGAAGATGAAGCGAGAGAGAGAGAGAGAGAGAGAAATAAAAGAAAGGTGGTGATTGGCTTAGATGGGAAGAATGTGGGGCCCATGTGGGACTTTGAGTTCGTCAAATAGAGAAACTCCACTTCAAATGCTTTCTTTCTTTTTTATTCAATACCACTTCAAATCTTTATCAATAACTCTTCTTCACTTCATAAATTTTAAATCTAACAAATATGTGTTATTAATACACAAATATTTTTTTATAAATGCTTAAATTCTTGTAATTATTTAAACAAAAACTAAATATTAAATATATTTTTTTTTTTATGTATTTAACGAACCCCTGAAATCACTCTAAAATTAACGGAATAGCCGTACATTTGTCTGCAACATTCTCTTTACCTTCTTTTCTTGTCAGATAATATTTTTAAATATATATATATATATATATATATTTAAATTGAAGTTTAAAAGCGTGACTGAATTATTATTTTTCAAAATAAACAACGTGATTTTAAGAATAACTATCACTGTTACTTATGAAAAATCTAATTACGTAAATGACTTTACGCTTAGTTTTGTATTAAAATTAAGGATTGAGATATTTTCTCATTTAATTACAACACAAAATTGATTTTTATTTTTAGTTCAAATTTTAAATTTTTAAATATTTATAATATAGAAATAATTAGAACAAATCATTTTTATATGAAATTTATTTAATTGAATATTTTACTTTATCAATTTATTAAAAATAATTATAGTTGACATACAATTAAAACAATAATAATTTTTTATTTATAAAATAATTTAATTTAATTTTTAATCTTATATTTTTATTTATACAAAAGATTATTATAAATTTTTCTTTGTCTCGCATGATCATTTACTTAATCTAAACAAAATCATTTTCTTCAAATCTATCTTATTTCTAAAGAAAAGATTAAACATATATTGTCATAAAAGTGAATTTAATCTCCAAGTTTATAGCATCTAACATAGTGAAAGATAGTTGTAAATTACGTTACAATTCCTCCCTCTTCTCCTTATTATCATGTTCAGAGTGTTAATATATTTATTTATTTATTTATTTATTTCATATAAGAGTATTTGATTCTTGCACTCTATCCCACTAAACGTAACACTGTATATTGATGAATGATTAGAGTAAAGGTGCAGAACGAAAATTAATGGTTGAAACTTGAAAGGCACAATTTCATGTACCATGGAATTTAAAGAGATTAATTTTAAGAAAAACCCTATTTCATTAGTATGTTACAATTGACTTGGATTTGGAATTAGTAAGATAACATATTATAAATGTTTAGAATATATGTTTTAAAATAAATTAATTACTTGTTTGAAATAACTTTATTAAGGAGTCGCCCAAAAATAATTATTTTCTGAAAATAAATCAGGGATTGATTGTTTTGCCTCCTCTTCTTTTATTGAACTAAATAATAATTTTATGAAAATAAATTAGGACTTATTTGTTTTAAGTCATCTTCTTTTATTTTTTGAAAATGTATTTAATGTTTTTTAAACTGTATAAAGATATGTTCTAGATATCATAACTCATCCACGATAAGAATAAGAGTTATTCTCAAGAGAGAGAAAACATCAACTTCTACTTTTCAACCTTCTATTTTACCATAAGACTAATTATAACAATTTTAATATTAATAAATATTAATGAATAGGAAGTGACTTTATTTAATATAAGAGTTGAATTAAAACTATTATAGTAAGTATTTATTATGTTTAAATTATAATCAATATAAAGTGTTTTACTTATTATGACGAATTAATTATAACTATTGTATTATATGGTCTTGGAACGAAGTTATATAACCGAAATTAAATAGTTGAGATAACCTTGACAAATTTAGTCGATGATAAGAGAATTAATCAAAATGGTCTCGGAAGTAATGTTAAAGACATATTGGAAAACATACGAGACAAGATAATTAACAACAACATTAATCTTAAATCAACTTCATAAATTGACCGTATTATCAAAACTAATACAAGATTAATTATAATATTTATAGTGATTCACGTCCATCCGTACAAAGATCTAATACAAATCTATAAATAGATTGACTTGAGACAAATAAATATTATATTTTAATAATATTCATCACTTTCGACTAACAAAACCGACTTGAATGTTAGAAAATTTTTTGCAAGTAAGACCCTCCACTAGTGTAGATAAGTTAAACAAATGCGGCTATTTTAAATTTACAAATGCGGTCATAGAACCGCATTTGATCAACACGCATTTGTAAATCTGGAATTTACAAATGCGGTCCTATGACCGCAT
>Ga0123341_1005407_pt1 | contig 11383 bp, 11 predicted proteins | sample Turbeapinknodule_FD_89959 | JGI IMG/M metagenome (GOLD analysis project Ga0123341, IMG submission 89959) | Root nodule microbial communities of legume samples collected from Mexico - Turtle bean Mexico pink nodule | ecosystem: Host-associated > Plants > Roots > Nodule | place: Mexico: Nepantla... | reverse complement strand
TTATAATACTGACTTTTTCTCATTCATCAACAAATTACCTAATTTTATAATTAAAATTACAATATAGATTTACCATTGTTTTGTTTTACAATGTATTTTAAATTTTAAATGAAATACATTTGAATCATAAATAACTTTCAAGCTTGATTTTTAATTTTCAATCTGTGCAAGAAAAAAAAAATAATTAATTTTCATATTTTTCTAAATCATTTCAATTTTGAACATCCCAACTTACGACACTGAAAAATAAAAGCTTAAAACACAAATACATGATATTGATAAAAGTTATTTGGGAAGATTTAAGTTTATTCTTAAACTGTTTTAAATTTTTACTTGTCTCCTGAACTTAAGAAAGGAACTCTTTAATGTTAAAGGTAACTTAAAACTGCTAAAATTACAATTTATCAGAATTCTAAAATTCTGACAACTCTACTTAAAATACTTAGTTTAAAAATCTTCAAAATTCTTATGTAGTTAAAGTGTTAAATAATTTAATTATATAAATTGTTAACTTAAACGGCACGGTGGACTATAATGCCCCCACTAAGAAGTCAAAAGTGACTAGCCACACTAATAGTATATCAAACTAATTAAGTGGGGATTCAAATTATTAAGACTTAACATATAAAAAGAAAATGTTAAATTTAAATATCACTGCTTTTCAACCACTAAAAGTTTATCCAATAGTAATTGTAATCTTTAAATGGATCTAAAAAGGCTTTCGACCTTTCGCATTTACCAGATTTAAAAACTTTATATATGTTAACCCACAGGAAAGTCTTAATAAATAGTTTTCCTGTTTTATTCTGGTTACCATAAGAGATAAAACTTTAATCTGCATAACAAATTCTTTATCTGAATTTCCCTCGTGTTTAATCCATCTAATTCACTACAATGCGATGAAACAGGACACAGATCACGACCATGACAATCTTTGCCTAGCACTAGAAACAAGATACTGTTTCAAAGGCACAAAAGTACATAAAATACATGGAATACGACAGTTCTTGACCGCCATACGGCTAATAAATAAATCAGGTATACATAAAACTCGTTCAGAACATAAAGGAAATCAGTAGTACTCCTTCTGAATGTTGGCTTTTCTCTTGTATTTTTTAAATTTAAGGCAAGGAACAAGGAATTGAACATTATAAGAATTGTGGGTCAAATTTGGTGCAATTGCTTCTAATTACTTTTTCATGCAACAGTTGACAGTGCTCAGCAGTCTCTCAACACAGTAACTTTCTTTCGTTAGACAGCAGAAGAAATATTCCGAATAGAGTGCTGAGAGCAAGACCAGAAAACTAATCAACTCGAAGAACCAATAGTGATACAATTACAGCAGCTACGCTTACATATAATCAAATGACGGTAAGATTTCAAAATTTGGATGAATCAAAACTGCTCCTCCATCGATCAATTAATATTATGTATACATGAGACAACGACCAAAGCACCAATCCCTATGCCTGTAGTTGTATAGAATCGACCTTGTTGAAAGCTACATTCTTAACTTTCTTATGTGAGCCATGTCTTGATTTGTTTGATTTCCTTTTCTTTGAAGCGGTAATTTCAGGAGTGTGATCTCTCTCCTCGATGCCATTTTCTGTGTCTGGAATGTGAATATCGGACTGCAACAGCAACTCGGTCTTTGATTCTGTCGGTTGAGCTTCTGGTTCAATAACCGACATCCCTGATAAAATGAAATCTAACAAAAAAGTACTTCTAACAAGTCTGTCTATCCTGCCAAAGTGCCTCTGACTATAAGGGATAAGACCTTCAAGAAATTCACCAATCCCTTTAATCTGAAATAACCCATAAAAAATATTTATTAGACATGGGTTATAAGAAGTACACTTAGGCTAAAATCCTTGCAAAAATATTTTAAAAAATAGTACAATGTCAAAACAAGTAAATGTAAGAAGGGTTTATAAAAGTACAAAACCATATTCAAAAATCAGGCCAAGCATTTCAGTTATTAACCATCATAATATGAAAGAAATGCATGATTAGTTGCTTAACGCCACTTCAAACGAAGAAGGGTTAAAAAAACGCACCTTAACAATATCAGTTGGAGGAAAGATGCTGAAAACTCTGTAAAGTATAAACTGTGAAACATAACAGAGTTTTGGTTTTGTATTCCATTCTCGAACATAGTTAAATAATATGCAAAGCTCTTCATCACCCAAGCCCTTAAGTGCTCTGTCAATATGATCTTCAGCCGCTCTCTTCCTGCAGAAATATCAGTCAAGTGTATGCCTAAAAGATTCAGCCAACCAAATAATTGTTGCTAACCTGCAAAGTTCGGAAAATAACTCAAAAAGCCTATGTGGCCTGCGCAGCTCAAATGCAATTTGGATTGCTTTAGTATAGTCAGCATCTGAGACAGCATTCTCAAGCTCTTGACCTTTCAGAACTCCTTCCTCCTGCATTATAATTAGACATTACAATGCTTTCTAAAACACAGGGCAATTGTGATGAAAGAATATATAAAAAACCTAAAAAAAACAGAGCAGGTAATTATATATCTGGACAATCTACCACAATATCAACCAGTTGAACTTAAGAAAAAGATCTTTTTAGACAACTTTTCTTGAATCCACTCTTCTCCATGTCATTAAAATAAATATCCTTGAGCTGAAACTACTCCATGATGAAGTAAAACGAAGTGGACAACTTTGTCAGTTTGTGAGTGAATTTATGATATTGAATTAAAAAAAAAAAAGCCCGAATAAAGAGTTGTTTACCATTGCAACTGATTTTGCATTTGTTTGGTTTGGTTTATTATAACGAAGCCATTTTTTTCAGCTTTTTATAGCTTTGAAAAAAAAGCATATTTCCAAAAAAAATCTTTAGATAAAAAATATTGGTTATTTTATGCCAGTTATGAAACTATAAAATAAACTATGAAAAACAATCAGCCAAATAGATCACCCTTTACTTACCACTTTGTTACAAAAGTGAACTATGATTTCAAACTTGCAACATAAAAAGTACAAACAAACAGCTTTGATAATCTAATTCAGGATATAATTGAGGTAAAGACATCATAAAATCCTAATATTAAGTGTCTTGCAAGACAGTTGCATTAGAAAAAACATGAGCAAAATGCACAAATCCCTGACAATTAAACAACGGATGTTAATGACTTTTACTGATAGAAATTCCATTCAGACGATTTCCAACATTGTGACTGCTCTTGGTCCTTCATTGTTGCATTAAATTCATAGAAAGAGCAACATAAAATTGATACGATATGTAATAGGAAATATCAAGTCTTCACAATAATTATTCATGAATCACCATGAAACGTAACCTTTGATTTAACTTTCAGGATGTCAGGACATCAAATATTGAATGATTGGTTGAACTCACCTCTTTACGGAAAGCATCTTCTTTGTCAGCTGCAGTGGAATCAAACCATAAATTGACAACAGCATCACCACCACCAGTTGCAAGTATTTCTGTTTTCTTGCCTACAGCCAAGGCCCAAACCTGCATGTCAAATTTTGTCAGCAAAAGGAAAGGTCTACGAAACCTGAATTTTGTGAATTTAACACCTGTTTTTCAGTTTTCCAAAAAAGTGTTTTTTTTTTCCATGAAAAGATATGTTTTCAAACAATTTATAATAATTAGATATTAAAAAAAACCTGTTTTAGTTCTTTTCTTGGTACCTAAAAAGTATCTTCTAAAGAAGAAAAAAAGTTCAAAAACAGTTGTGTATCATAGGATGACCTTTTTTTCTAAGCTTATTGTGACCATTGCCAAAATATAACCTACACACCCTTCAAAAAAATCAATTAAAAAAATCACATTCTCTCTAAAATTCAAAATAATGGGTGACCAAGGAAAGCATAATTTGAATGTTCAACGCTGCATGCAATTTGGCAGCACTGATAAACTAAACAGATCAATATACAGCTTCTAATTAATAATTCAAGAGCTCACCTTCGGAAAATATTATGCATGTAACAAATTTGAAGCATATTTTCAGGTATATACACCCATAAACAGAAAATATGATATTAGATGAAAAGAAATATTGTGGCACCTTATCTTCATGATGATCATAAGTAGCAACACATTCATTGGTTTTTACAGTCCAAAGCTTTACTAATCCATCAGCACCTGAAAAATTAATTAAGCTGATCACACTGGCAGGAAATCAAAATGTTACAAGGAAAATCAGCAAAGGATAGCCTCATACCACAGGAAACAATTTGTGTTCCACGGGTAACAAACAATGCTCTTAACACACTTGAAGTGTGTCCTTCAAATGTCTTCAAACAGGAGCCATCAGCTATAGCCCATATCCTTATTGTCTTGTCACCAGATGCTGTTACAACACACTGATCGACAGGAGAAAATTCTACTGACCAAATTCCCCTTTTATGCCCTTTAAACACAACAACAGATACTAGATCTGGAAGTCTCCAAACACAAGCTGTACGATCCTGAAAGGGATACATAAGTAGAACATAATGACATCGATAACTATGATAGAAACACTATAATACTCAAAAATGTAAAAGGAAAGGAAAGAAGCCGGTGTAAGTAGCTGGTGATACTTTACTAGAATAAAAGAAGACATGCACAACTAAAGTGGCAGTACTTTTTTCTGCAAATAATTAGAATACATGATATAAAGGCCTAAAGTAAGATGAAAGTCAGATACAATTACCAACCTGAGAACCACTACATACTAAACTATCATTTGGAGCAACTGCTACAGAATTGATATCTTTATCATGAGCTGCAACAACAGCTTTTGCTTTTAAATTAATTGGCACTGTCATATTGTCAGAGAGGCCATCCATACTCCATACCTTAAGAGTGTGATCACTGAAAAAACAATGAAAGGGAATAAATAACAAAATAGTACCATATAAAGGCTTGCAGGATTAGAACCAATGAATTCAAAAGTACACTCAATAACATATTACTTTATTCAGTTCATATAGTCGAATACAAAGGAAGGCCACATTGTAATGTCTGGGTAAAATAATCTATGAGTAGCAAAATATCTAGATAACAGACTAAATGAAATTGTGTTGCAGGATTCAGTGAACTCAAAAAGGGAAGGAACAGGAGATTAAATTCAGCACAAATTTTCTGATATTGATTTCAATGCTAAAACAAGGTGAATGAAATTATACTGTTAACAATAGGAAGTTTTTTTGCGTTTCGACTTCTACTATCTTTAAAAGAAAGGGAAACACCACACAGAAGGTCAACCACAAAATTTTAACTAGTAAAACTAAATCATCTCTGTTGCAGAATAGGAAGGTGGAAAACAGCAAAAGGTTTAAAAGTTGCTTTATAACTACTTGAAGTCAATACATCTAATAATGTCATTGATAAAATGTTATTATGAGAATTCCAAAACACATAAAGTTACTTATTATCGTCTTTCTCCCTTATATATAACATTATCACTTAAGAATAGTTACAAAAAAACCTTGGCGTATCATAAGAAATTAAGAGATTGAACATAAGAAAACCCATATAAAAGGAATCCAAAATGCAGGAACTTACAGGGGATAAAAGCATAGACAAGTTCTTGCTATTGAGAATCAAAATAGGAATAAATGAATCAATACTCACCTACTGCCACTAACAAAGAAATTTCGTTTTCTTTTGGAAAAGGCAATGGCTCCAACAGCTCCCATATGACCAATACCAACTCCAATGCAGTTCGCACTTTCTGACTCCCACAACCTAACCTGTTTGACTAACGGTTTTTAATTACTAATCCCAATACATAACTACAAGCACACTATGAAGTCAATAGGGTACTTGTTAACACTTACTGAAGCACCTCAAGCACTTCTTCCAATAAATTAAATTTAAAGCCTTTTCAACAATCTTGAGAGATCAAAGGGGAGAAAACTTACATTGTTGTCTTTACTTCCAGTTACAATCAATGTTCTCCCCGAAGTTGATACACAGGTGTCAAGGCATAGAACAGTTTCAGTGTGACCAGACAAGACATATGAACATGACATAGATGCGGTGTCATAAATCCGAACCTGCAAAGTTCCAGTAGGTTTGTGCATTAAAGATCATTGCTAGAATAAAGAATGGAAGACATGTAAGAAAATGAAAGTTAGAGAATCAAATGCTGAATATTTATATTCATCAAGCATTAGAAGGTTTTTTTTTTGCTCAACAAATAAAGATATTATATAATAATAATGATACCACCAGAGGTACCTAAAAGCGTTACTGACATATCACCAAAAAGAAAATAAACAATGAATATCGGGTTATAGTGAATTTATATGTAAGACCTTGCAATTCAAGAAATTAGCAAACCTCTCCAAGGTGCTCTTCTCCAACCCAATACATCTCAATTCACTCTTGAAAACATTTAATTGCAAGTCCAAACACAAGTTCAACCCATCTCAACATGGTTATAAAACTCGAGTTTTAACTAATAAGAACATAGAGTTCACGAGTCCACTGCCCCATTTAGTGTATACTCATTTGTAGAGTAATTTTGAATTGTGCTAAATTTAGATTAACTCGGCCAAACTACTAGTTCATGACTGAGTTGGCATGTTCAAGTGCCACTTTTTTTACTATAAACATGATAAAAGCATGAGTTCAAAACTCCACCACCCCATTTTGCATTAACTTGTTTGTAGAGTCAATTTTGAATGAACATCATGCTAAACTCATTAACTCTACCAAACTCAGCCATGTTTTTAAAATGATAACCCTTTGTGTTGCTTTGCATGAGAAAATGGAACAAAGGAGAATACCCACAATTAAGGCTGTCTGTGGCACTCATTCATGTGTTGTTTCTCTTTGTTTATATTAACAAAGCTACTCTTCTCATCACAACACCCATCTCTATGCCGATGACAACAACCATATCATTGTCAATCATGACACCCACCACAACTCCCATCTCACACCCCTCTTTGTGCATTGTTGCTCAAGCAAGAGGTGGCAACTTCTCCCTGGTGTTGTGGTTTGCAAATAACTCTATTCTCTAGGCACAACTTGAAGCTTCATTCTTGTACTTTCTCTACATGATTAGAAGCTCCATCTTTTTTAGTTTAAGGTACGCATGTGAACTTGTAAACTAAATTTGGAAAGTGGATGGTAATAGGTTGTTGTAATAGAGCTTTGAATTGAAACTGAAATTCATGTTTTCAATTTATTTTTTATACTTCCTATTACCTTTTTTGTAAAATACGTCTAGGAGTGGATCAAATTCAATTGAGGGCAATGCAAGTGCCTCCTCAAATACTTAAAAATGGTTGTTATGATCTTGAAAACGGACATTTGAAGATATTTCTCCTTTTTTATTTAAATGTTATCATATTACAAACTTATGCATTGCATGAAGTTCTTGCCATTGTTTGGACTTATTTAGTAGTTTATTACTACTTGACATGTTACTATATTACTGAGGTTTAATATTTTGCATCATTATGAAATTAAAATGTTCGATCAGTATGTTATTTATACATATGAGGTCAATCTATACCTTGTCCCTCCCAACCAAAAAGCTTTTCTATATATTAATTTAGCTTGTCCCATCATAACACACAACCCTTCCTCAACTATGTAGAAAATAAAAGGTGCTAAGGGATCTCCTTGAGTTAACCCTCTGCTCATCGAGTGTTAATACTTCATTTCTTCTATTTGATAATAGTTTCAAAAAAATATAGGGCATAGTTTGTTTGTGTGATTATGCAAGTCTTGCAAACATACTATTGACTAAGATTTCCTTTTTTTGTTGCTTCCTGATTTCTATTTTATTTTTCCCATTATTTGCTGAATCACTTACTTTAGATTCACTAAGAAGCTACAACTACATAACATTTAGAATGATAAAATCTGTAAAATTGTTTGACGAGAAAAGTAAATTTGGAAATGGAGATTTAAAACACCCCAACAATTTCTTTATAATCTTTCCTACTGTAAACATGTGATGTTCATTAATTGAGAATGGACTTATTTACAATGTTGATGTAATTAATTGCAAAATGAAAAATATCTACAAAGGAAATCTCATCCCCAAATTTGTTAACATTGCTTATATTCTCACAAATTACAACTACAACAACCAAGGAAACAAGAACAAACATCATAAATTGTGAACTAAACTAAATAAAAAACAACATCCTGCAGTCGAGAAAAGTTAGCTTTTTTTTCAGTACATATATGTTCAAATTGACTGGGTTGAAAGTGTTAAACTCTTTTTAAATCGCAACAGTTTACTAATTTCTAGATAAAAATGCACATCCCCATACCTGTTCAAGATTTGTAGCAAGAGCTAGGAATTTTTCATCATCCCCCAAAAACTTCATATCCACAATTTCTTCATTATATCCAACAAATCTTTTGGTTAGATTTAATTGTAACAACTCTTCAGTGCACTCCAGAGAGTAAAACAGAAACTGCTGATCTGCAGTCACACAAAGCAATCCTTGATCAGAGGGAAGCATAACAGCAGAAGTGAAACCCCTACGTGAGCCATCCTCATCTATGCTGGCTGTAACATCTGAAGTCCTCTGCTCAAAGATGCAACCTGCCCTGTCAATATTAAAAAAAAACAAAAAAATAAAGAGGTAAAGCATAGATTCCATCATAAGTCACAAATTTAAGTACACTATCTTAAAATCACTTTTTTAAAAGCTTAAACAAACCCAACCCAGGTGCAACTAGTGCAAAATTTCATAATATTAGAAATATATACACTGATGATCGAACAAATCTTCATATATTACCCTTTAGAATTCCATATGCGTACAATGCCACGTTCACCAACTGTAATGAAATAGAATGTTTGAGAACCACCACGTTTTTTTGTATCTTGCTCGTATGAATGCAGAGATGAAGTAAATGGACTGCTGGAACCAATCACACAAACAGCTTCAACTGCCTCATTTGTAATGATAGTCTTCTTGTTGCTATAATCGTGAAGATCCCACAACGTTACTACCTGCCAATAACCAGAAAACAAATTTGTCAGTTCAGTGGACTAAATTAATTTAAAATAGTCAATTAAAACTTGACAGAGAATTGTAGAGCCTACCTTATCTCTTCCAGAACTAAGCAGCGTCCAGCCATCTTCAGATATTGCCAAAGAAGTCACTGCTGAGCAATGATTATCTAATGTAGCAATACAGTTCTTTTTCTTGGTTTTTGAAACATCCCAAACCCTTACTGTTGCATGATCACCACCATCATCACTTCCAGAAAAAAGCTGAGCGCACCAATTCACCATGATCAGTTAAATATGGGAAATGAAAACGTAAAATCAATAGTTGGGAATAGTTAAAATTGAGGAACAGGGTAGGGATATACAAAATCGCATTTGCATCAAAAGGACTACAAGCAAACAATCATATTGTATTTGTACCAACTCCATTATGGAAGTTTAATCAACTCCCTGCCATGAACACCATCAACAATCACTCTGTTCAATTCACAAATCCATAAAGTTGTTTTACACCATAACATGTGATCTTATACTTCTCCATTGAAAAAAAAGAGAAAAATCTCAGTCCTTCTATTAAATTAATGAGTAATTCACATGACTGTGGTCAAAGATTCCAATCTAATTGTGTACAAGCATATCAATTGGTTCAGACAGTAGTAAACAAGGCATTTTGCTATCATGAATATGTACACTGTCACAGTGTAATCCTATGAAGCCCAAACATTGCAAAAGTAAAAAGGTATCAAAAGACATTCCTGGTGTCGGATATTGATACTTCTTGGATACTTCCAGATACGAATCTGAAAAGTATGCAAACCTTTTTTTCATATTTTTTCTAAGATATTACTCACATATGTGTTTGAAAAGTATCCAAATCCTTTTCCTTTGATTTCTTTTCTCTTTTTAAAGTAAGGCTCAGATACACCAAAAATCTTACATTTAAAGTTTAGTGTGTAGCCATTTTCTTCCTCAGGCTGTATGAGGAAGTGGAGCACATACTCCTTAATCATCCTTTGAAGATAAACAAAATAGGTCCAAAAAGGGATGAATATTTGGTTTATGTGCATTCCAACCTTCAACTTTGTGTATAGAAAAGATGAAGGATATAATTTATAAAACCAAGATCATCAATGTGGAACATTAGTGAAGCACGGTCCACTTGATGATAATGTTGAACTTGTGGATCGGCAATGTTGCTTGTCGGTGAATCAAACCTAAAAGTTGTGTTTTTTTAATGACGGTATTGAAAGAGAGAAGAATGATACAACCGGCATTAGACAATAGTTTAGTAATGATGTTTATGAATTGTAGGCCATTGTATAGAGTCAATAGTTGTTTTAAGTTCAACCAAAGATGCTTTTATTGATACAGTTGACCGAGACTGGTTATCATATAGACAAAAGTTATACTTACTTTTTGTAAAACGTCTTTTTGTAAATTGTGATTTCATACTTATAATCAATGAGTTATATATTATATAATTTTTGGCTCCATAAGCATAATCGAAGAAAACAACTTGGTTCAGTAGTCAACTCATGCATCTCTACTAAGGAAGACATTCGATGACATAATTTCTATAAACATTGAATCCCAAAATGATAACTAGCAGAATGCAATCAAATAAAAGGCATAAAGCACAGTACTCACAAGTTGTTTATCGGGATCGGGATGGAACATAACACAAGAAATCACTCCACCGTGACCTTTAAAGTAATGAGTGCAGTAACCACCATCCACGTCCCACACTAAAACCTTCCTATCAGCTCCACCGGTAGCGAGCAACCCTCCAGAAGGATGACACGTCATGCACATAACCGGACCATCGTGACCCTAAAGCCAACGCACATTAGTAAACTCAGCACACTATTCATCAGACCAAAACAAACAGTGACGAAGAGAACAAGAATATACGATACGTTACCTTCCAGGAGCGGACGCACTTGAGCGTCGACAAATCCCAGACTCTGATTTGGCGGCTGTGGCTGGAAAAGAAGAGGAGGCGGTCGTCGGGGCTGAGTGCCATGGCGGTGACGGACTCGGAGTCGGCATCGAGGGTGGAGCGGATGGCGGCGGTAACGGAGTCGACGATTTTGATTGACTCGCCGCAGGCACAGGCGATAAAGGAGTTGTCCGATGAGACGACGAATGGACCACCGGTGTAGAACTGCTGCAGAGCGGGGACGCAGCGGTAGTTGGTTTTCAATCTGAGGGATTCCATTTAGAAACTGCCGCCACTGTGATTCAGTGAAAGTTCGTTAGGGTTTAAGGAACAGAGTCCAGGGTTTTTGCGTTTTGATGTGCTTCCCCTTGCCCATTCAGAGTTTAAAAAAAAGGAAATATCGTTCCTAATATTAAAAATCTTAAAAAGGTAATTAGATAATAAAATATCTGATATATTAGTTAATAAATATAAAACGATATAAC
>Ga0123341_1005405_pt1 | contig 11384 bp, 9 predicted proteins | sample Turbeapinknodule_FD_89959 | JGI IMG/M metagenome (GOLD analysis project Ga0123341, IMG submission 89959) | Root nodule microbial communities of legume samples collected from Mexico - Turtle bean Mexico pink nodule | ecosystem: Host-associated > Plants > Roots > Nodule | place: Mexico: Nepantla... | reverse complement strand
TATTTTTAATATTTATTTAAATTAATATTAAATAAGTTGAATCTAATTTATATATATTATAAATTTATGTGTTGTTGTGACAACAGATAAAAATCGTGTTTGATCGATTAAGTTACTTTAATTAAAATAAATAAATAAAATTTAATAATAAATTATTTTTAATTAAATCAATATTAATTAGAATCGATCTTTAAAAGCCGATTAAAATGAATTAAAGTTTATAATACATTTCATGTTATGTAAATTCTACACTACTAACTAATGTTATTAATAGTACCAGTTGTTTAATTATTGTCTTGGGTTAGTGTATATATATATATATATATATAAAAGCTTTCATAAACTAAATAAAAAACATATTGTCAACGCTTAAGAATGGGTTTGTATAATGTTTAATAAATAAAAAATCAAAGAGTTTTAATGATCAGCATTTCTTACTTTAATTTGCCCACTCCCCATCCTCTTGAAAGCATGAATATTTTCTTTAGAATACATTCATTTAATATTTATGCAGTCTATTTCTGCTTCATAATGTTGTAAATACACTATTTTTGTAAGTTATCTCATGATAATATATCTTTCATCATAAGTATTATAATTATTTTTTTTCCATATATATTGTAAGAAATAATAATAATATTATATAAATTTTTGTTGATATCAAGTTACTGTTTAACAGGCGTAGTACCTAAGTTAAACAAAATTGTTTACAAGAACTAAAACAAGTAGATCAGAAAAGACAGGTAAAGCAGAAAAGAGAGTAGCAGGTTTCCAAGATAAAAAACAAGAGACCAACAGTAACTGTGCCATGAAAAATTAAGACAAATATAAATTTTTAATCTTGATATATCCATCATTCCATGCTCAATAAAGAAGGATTCAAGTTATGTTGTTGACTAACCCTAATAGGTATCTCGCGCCATAAAAATGATAATAATTATATTATTTTAATTAGCAGAATTGCAGGTGTTCGGTAAGAACCGCCAGACGCAAATTAACACGCGGTTATAACCTTTCTGGTTCAGACCATTCCACATACATGCAATCACTGCAAAAACAGACTCTGCTTCTTTAATTCTGATATTTCTAAATAATTTCCTTTTTCCTTTCTTTATTTTCTCTGATCACTGTTTCACTCACGAGATCAGTTCATCAAGGGATTCGTCAGTTTTATAGCCTATTGTCGTTTTTTCTTTCTGCATATTAACTCTCTCATTATATATATATTATGTATATATAAAATTATAGATGGTAGTTCTCTTTTGAATCTTCCAGGAAAGTGTTATAAATACAGCAGTTTTGGTGAGAATGTTATGAGGACAGCTGTAAGCTTTGTTAAGTGAGATTTACACATTAATAAAGTATCATTTTCAAATAAATTAATTTAAAATGAAATTACATGCAAATACAAAAATGATTCATATGAGCTAGTTTAATAAAAAAGTTATCACTTAACTTACTGTATAAATCATTAATTCAAAATTAACAAATTAGAGGTTGTATGTGTGGGATAAATTAAGAAAATATAAATGATCTCTTTACAATTATTATTCATAATAAAATATTATATTATAATAATAAAATAAAATAAAATAAAAGTTATAATGAAATAATAGTTGAGGTTGTAATTTAAATGTAGAGAAAAGTGGAAGTGTGAAATTATGAGTACTCTAGTTATTACTGGAACAACCATTTGTCCACGCCATGTGATTCTTTGCAGGTGGAATCGGAGGGCAACTGTTAAATAAAAAAAATAAAGTATGGCTTATAGCTTTTTTGGATAAAAAATTTAATAGGGCAATTTACAAATACTTTTATTTTGAAACTAAGATAAATTAATGGATGCAGTATTTGTGCAACCAGAAAAGAAAAGTTTTCTTTATCGTGTGCGTAGAGCCAAGATGTTGATCTTGTTAATGATTTTAAGAATTTCATGCACAATAATAAGTTTTTATTGCTTGAGTACTTAGCAGAAAATCCCCACTTTTTAGCTATAAGTAGCAGTAGCAGTTTCTTCATGGTACACAGAAGCAATCAGTGGCAAAGCATGAGAAGGTCTGGTTGTTTGTTCTCTTCATTGTTGAGGAAATTAATTAACAAGAAAGAGAAAGGTGGAATTCATGGTTTGAGCAAAGACAAAAGAAAAGCTTTGTACCATAAAAGGCATGATGTTTCTGAAGAAAGTAAATACCTACATACACTACCTAGCTACCTTATTGACAAGACTTGGATGAAGAAATATCAAACATGTAACTCCCTCTATTTATGAGATAACAACATCAGTGTCTGCCTTTTGGTACAACTACAACTAGTTCATATATAGTCCTTCTAGACTCTATTTCACCCTTTTTCTGATTCCCACTCACACAATTATAAGTGCAAACATTACAAGGATCTATTTCTTGTTTGGATGCAATAATAATTAACCTCATTAAACTGTAGGATTCGTATGCTGCATCCCCATCAAATGTTACATCTATATTCAAATGCCACTCGCATGCACACCCTCTACAGTTGAATTCAATCTCTAGAATTATTAGGTAAGCACATAAAAATAACATTTCAGGCTTTAGGTCTTTTCTTGTTACATCAGGGAAGATTATACATTCCTGTATTCTCAATGAACAACTATAATCCTTTGCTTCTTGGTTCATGATGAATATTTATGCGTGTGATCAGTAATATATATATATATATATATGTATGTATATGTATATGTATGTATGTATACTGTTCTAATTTTTGTTGAATTAAGGTATGAAGATGAGGCTTGCATGAGTGATATAGAAGCCACTATGTGATAGCCAGAATAGGCCATTATTCTTCAACCTACAAAGTGAAAGTGCTGTGTGGTGTGTGTATTTACTTTTTACAAGGTTTTTTCTTGTTCTATGATTTAGATATTTCTCTGCGTTTGCATGCTCCGGAGATTGTACAGAAGAGAAAATGAGTCGCACTATATGAAATGCAGGAAAAAGTTATTATGTCTGCAAATTCTTCGATTTAACAAGGTCTATATGTGTGAAGACATTTTGATCATATATGTCCTTATTATGATGTAAAGTTACTATCGATGTAGGTTAAAGTACATAATTCATGGAACTTTAGAAGAATTATGATCATGACATTGTGAATATCTGCAAGCTTTAAGTAAGAAAAATAGTACGCGCAGGTAGATTTGGGCCAGAATACAACCATTTTCTCATAGATCAACATTAACAAATTTGACGCGTTTATTGATTCGGCATATTTGCATAAAAAATGTTCGTAAGGATTTACCATAATGAATATTTAGACGTGCATTGAAGCACGTGAAAATCTAGATAAAATTTTGAATAATGATAAACACTACTCATCTCTAAATACATTTTTAACATATTTATTACCTTTTTTTTCTCATCCTATCACATCATATATAATTTGTTTTACTTTTTTTCTGTTTTATCTATTATCCAAGAGTTACTATATATTGTCCATAAATAGTTTTGAAATAAAAACAAATTACAATAGTGACTCTTGGAACTATTATACGACTGGTTTTGCTTATTATGGATCAATTAATTCACATTGATGTATATTCATGATGAGCTTTTGGAAGAATTAGAACATGGTAAGCTTAAAATACTGGGTTTTCACGTCTCATTTGGAGTTCACAGAAACCACACAGTGCTTAAAATCTCAACTTATTTGTTTCTTTATGATTCAAACCGTTGGTTTTTTTATTTAAAAGAACATTAAAATGTCCAACACACTCAGTTTTTTTTTTTTTTGCTCTCATCTTCAATTATTCCCTTCCTTCAATAAACTTGGTCGTTTCAAAATTCTATTGAAACGAATTATAAATTGCCACCTACACTTTCTTTTTTGGGATGGACCAACCAATACTTTCGAATCAAAGAAAAAACGGATCTTAATTAATAATTTACCCTCAACTTTTTTCCCTCCCTCTCCTTTTGTGAGAGAGTATTGAAGAAGCCTGAATAGGGCTTTTTTCACAGATGCTTCGAGAAACATGGCTACAATAACCGTACGTATTATATTCCCTCCTTTCAACTCTGAAAACCATATAGGTCCACGTACTCACTCTCGTATTCGTATCGTATACGTACGAATTAGGAACATTAATGTTCTTCTGTTGTAACTTTTCTTTTTTGGGGATCAAATTCAGCATCTAAACAGTTAGGTGAAAAAACTGCAAGTACCCAACGTTGTACGGATTGTGTTCAGAATTCGCATCTTTTGAATTCGATCGCTGTAGTTTTTAAACAACGGAGTTAACTTTCACCTTCATGAAAACCCTTCTGCAAGAAATTTATATATTTGCTTCCATTTGCATTGGATGAAGCCACTGCAACAACTCTTCCAGAAAGTTGATGAGGTGTTCAAAAGCCTTCTAACTTCAAGTTTAAATTTTAAGTACAACACAGTTATGTTAAATATTCTAAAAAAAATATATATATATTACTGCTACATGTATCATGTACCAAAAAGAAACATAAAGTAGACAGATTTGAATTAATGGTAGCAGTGGGAAATTTTAGGTACTGTTCTAAGTAAATGAAGTTGTGCATGTTCAAGTTTATAATGTTGGCATGCATGCTCTTCAGATTTTGAAGCAGAAACAAAATGCAGAACCCTATCACATGATCACGGAGGCATCAACAGCCCCACTGGTAAGTAACTGCAGTTTTACCCCAGCATGAGCTGGCAGATCCAACCCTACAATGTGCGCATCAGTGTTATTTGTACATTTTTTTTTTCAATTTTGTGTAACGTATCATGATTTATGTTTGAATCTGGAAATGCTTTTGTTGATTATAAGTAGTTTTGTAAACAGTTTTTCCATAATTACTACTTAAATTTTGGTTGGTGCATATTGAAAGGAGTGGAATTATTGAATGCTTATTTTGAGTGGGTAACAAAAGGAGGTGCCACGTGCTCCTGTGAAAACAAGTCCCCCACACTGACACCTTCCCAATAAGGAGCAAGCAGCAGAGCAGGTTGTTCAACTTTATCAACCAAGTAATAATACTGCTACGTAACCTCCTCCTATATATGTATCTTATCTTATCACAATTCTTAAAATGTAGAATAAGATGAGTATTGTGATGAAGAGGAATAAACTATAAAAAAACACTGCCAAATTTTACTTTCTCCTACACCATTATGCTTATGCATCGCCTTATTATCATAATAGGTGCAGGAAAGTTATGGGTGTGTGAATAATGATTCGGATTTAGATGAGGGTAGAAGCATATAGGAGTTATGTGATTGCATTTGTATGACAGTTTAAATGTTGGAGGGCTGCAGCAGGGTGCCTAATGGTGAAAAATAGGAATCAAAATACTAACAAGAAGGTCACATATTTATGCAGCAAAGGAAAAACAATGCTAGTGCTGCCAAATCTACCATTTGGCTTCATACGATGAGCACAATTTGTTTGTTTTTTTTGCCAACTTATATGTGTGTACGAGCCATTTCATATTTTTTAAGATTAATCAGATATTTATGAATTTGTATTTTGATCTGGTATGATGCAGGGTTTGAGCTCGATTTTAGTATTTCGGAAATAATTTTTTTTTTTTATGTAAAAGTTGGAGTAACTCTTAAATACTTCAACTAATTTAATTTACTATTTTTGTTATAAAAATAATAGGATGGAGTACCAGTGCCATGAATGGTTATGGTGAACTGGTTTTGAGTCAATTATGGCTGGGGTTAACGTGGAAGCATGGCATGATAATGGCTTTGTCCTATATTCAATGATTTCTTAGTTTGGTGTGACCCTTTTTGTCAATAAATAAAGGCAAAGTTTTACGGGAAAGGACAAACTAAAAATTAAATGGAAAGGTTCTTGCAAAAAAAGTTATATATCTTGTACTCATGCAACGTTTAATGGTATAATTTAATCAAAATGCTTATGGAAACATTTACACACACTTTTCTGCTAATATATTAACTATTTTTTTCTGTATTAGAAATCAGGATATTGTTTTAGATTTATTTTATTGTAGTCTTAATTTATTATAAAATTATTAATAAGATACATTTATTTTTTATCATGTAGACGCATTACTTATCCTATATCATTTGGTTCTGTTTTTTTTTTATCGGCATATCATTTGGTTCTGTGACATCATTATTTAAGCTATTTAATTATGTGAGGATTTTTAAAATAAAATAAATTTTTATTTCATCAACGCAACTGTTTTTGTTGGTTTGATAAATTGTTCATTTATCACCGTAGAGACTTACCACATGCCCTGTATCATTTCAATACTTCTGGCCACATAGTCTCTTCCCTTCCTAACTTTCCCCTGGTATTCTTATATAATATTCCCAACAATTTAAGCAATTAATCGGATTTTCAAGTACTAATATGAACATGAGAACTTTGTTTTATTGTACTTATTTATTATCCCAGAATATCCGAGAAGAGGCCTAAGTTGTGTTAGAGCAAATACTTCATCTACACTTGGTTCCTGAAAATTATGTATGTTTTTGTATAGTTCATATTATAGTTATTCACATATTTTATTTTTAAAATGGCGAGAGCGAGGTAGGAGCGTTGGCCGAAGGCAATGAGCGATGGTGGAAACTTGATGCACACATAAAACATTTATCGTCGAACTATTTCTCTGCGTTCTTTTTCTCAAACTTTCTAGGTAGTCATCACTAAAAAAAATCATGAAATAGAAATTAATTTTAAGAATAAAAAATAATTAGTTGTTATAGTAACTAAATTAGAGATGATTTTAGAGACAAAAAAAATTTGGTTTCTAAATTAGTTTCTATTATTGTTAAATGGTTTCTAAATTGGTATCTAATTAGCTACGAAGGTTTTTGCTACCAAATTTAGAATCTAAATAATTGGTAGTTAAAACTTTGGTAACTAATTAGATACCAATTTAGAAACTAAAAAAATTTTTAGTCTCTAAAATGGTTTCTAATTTAGTCACTATAGCAACTAATTATTTTTTGTCTCTAAAATTGGTTTCTATTTCATTATTTTCTTGTAGTGCATGGAAAATATGGCATGCTTAAGATGGGCTAGGGTGAAGGTGTTCATATCAAGACGTCTTAATAGGTGGGGAAGAAGATTCGAATTTATGAGGTTTTTTGCAGTGGAAAATGATGTTAGACCGGAGAAGGAGTTGGATCAAATCTACACTGGCAACATGAAATTATATGTCAACATACCAAGATACAGGAGAGCTAGGACTGCACAAAAAGGTGGCACGTCCAATGCGGCTAGAGAGGTTAGAAAACAATACACTCATGAACCTGTGAAGCTGGAGAGTAAGGAGGTATGGAGAGAAAAAAAAAAGGAAAGGAAAGTCGAAGGGCTCATAACGTGAAACAATCATAGCTGATGTAGTTAGAAAAACCTCACAAGGTCATTGGAAAGGTCTCGTCATTGAAAGTAAGTCACAAGTTCTTCCATGGATGTCTAACAATGCGGTTGGATGGATATCTTCATATCTTAACTATGACTTACTGTGTGAAGAATTTGTTAAAGGAGGGATGAGTATGGTTAAAATGAGATATATGGGAGATATCCTGATACTCTTAACACCTAAGGAAGGAGAATAGATGGAAGATATTATTAAGCTAAACAATGAATGGTTTGTAAGTGTTTTCGAGGATATAGAACCTTGGTCTAAATCATATGTAGCAGGCCATAAAATAGTTTAGGTCAGATGCTATGGTCTACCCATATCTTTGTGGAACAAGGATTGTCTAGCAAAGATGGTTGGAGAAGTGGCAACTCCGGTAGCTATTGAGGAAGCTACAACGTCGTGGGAGAACCTTGAGTTTGCGCGAATTCAGGTACGCTTGCTAAAGTCCTGTAAAGTAGGGATGTCAAAGGGTTTTCGAATTAATGGGAAAGTATACAATATAAGTATCGTTAAGGAGGAACCCAAACAAGGGGGGGGAGCGTGCAAATGTTCTGTTAATCACTATGTATGATAGCGTATCATCGACAAAATCTTTTGTTGAGGAAACGATTTTCTCGACAAGGTCCTATGACGACGGGGGCGAGAACGTTGACGGAATTCTATGGCGAGTTGCAGAGGCCAAGGAGGGATGTAAAGATCGATCATTGCTAGAGACAAAACGGAAGCATTTGGAGGAATGTTTTCAGAGTGAAATGGCGTGTCAGCAGAGAGGCGGGTCTTCTCTCTCAAATAAGGTAATGTGTGAGCAGGTGTTGTCCGATGACGGGGCAGCTTTAACTGTTACACAACAGGTCAACCCAACATGTTTGTTTATTCAAAATTCTTTGGTTAACCTAGCTGAAGGTGTATAGTTGACTAGTGCAAACACAGTTAGGCCTATAACATGTGAGGCCCATTTACGTGGCATTAGAGCCCAAAAGCAAAAAACAATGCTAACGGGTCCAAAGAACATGGGAGGTAGGGGCAGTGAGGCGGAGGGTCTTTTAGGGGAGTCGTTAGGCGTGGTGGCACCGCCTGCAACAGGAAGTGTGAAGGCATTGCAGGTTTACCCAGATAACGACAGTGGAGAGGCGAATTCGTCGACAAAAATTGAAGGCACTCAATCCAGGTGTGATAATCAAAGTTGCAACGATGTAGGTCATCGTCTAGAGACAAGGACCCCCAAACCAACCATAACAACATACCAAGAGGGAGGTGGGGGCAATTTAGGGTTAGAGAGAAGGTATGATTTCATTGGGGAGGAAGGAGCAATTATGGAAGATGGGTACAAAACGCCGGTGAGATTTCGAAGGTTGCGTGCTTTATGGGAGTTGGGAGTGACAATTGTTCGCCCACGGTGGAGATCCAAGGGAGGTTTATGGTCCTTTCACTATGGGATCAGCTCTTCATTCATGTTAAGCCTATGCTCTAATGCTGAGTCTGACAGTGATATTATTAAGTGTAATAACCGACTTAGGTTCGGAGAGAATGTTGCTGAATCTATCAGGCTTTGGGATTTGGATAACAATTGGGGATGAAGTGTTTAGGGGACGAGGAGGTGGTGATTAGAGAAATGGAACGTTTGGAGGATAGGGATAACGAAGTAAAGAAGCTGTCCGAGGAGGGTACCATAAACGGCGTGTTATGATAATTGTTAATATGAATATCAAAGGTATGAGCATAAAGGGGAGTTGTGTGGCTCCTACAACATCAGGGGAGGATATCATTGGCCAGACGAGCCAATGGGAGCTACTGGTAGAGGGTAGCATGCTTCCTCAGGTGGTGGCCATTGGAAAAGTCTATCAAGAGGTCACCACCTTACATAACGTTCCTTTTACCCCTGATGTGACGAAGGTAACAGTTGAAAGACTATGAGTAGCTGATGCTCGTGTTCCACTTCCTTCAAATGAGGTAACAATTGTGACCGATGCATTTCAGATATTCATAGATTGGCCCAAACACCTCATTCGAATTATGCCAGAACCTCTGTTAATAATTTCATTTCATTATATTAATTTATATTTATATATTACATCTAATTTATTACAAATGTTCTTTATTTTGTAGAAACCTCGTCGAAAACCAAGTCCAAAAAAGAAGCATGAGGTTCCTTAGCTTTCTTAGCTGCAACTACTAGAGAGATTGGTTGTGACCTTTTGGAAGTTTCATGGGATGATACGTTTTTTGAAATAAACACTGACATGTCATATTTGTTAGAATTTGTAGCTGGAAATCAGGAGCTCAATATAAATATAATTCAATTTTTTATGATGTAAGTATCTTTACCTATATTTCATTTTACTTTATGTTAAATTATTATTGATTATGCTTTAATTAATAATTTGTAGGTTTTTTAATAGGAAGATGTGTATGGATTCTTAGATCCCTCTTATACTAATCCCAGTGGAACAAAGAAAACTGAAACCCAATCATACATCATTAGCACCCTGGAAAAAGAGGGAAAACAATTTTATTTATGCCCTTATATTAATGAGTAAGTTTAATTATAAGTTGTCAATTATTATTATTTCATGTTTTAAATGTTTACTCTTTTCATGGATGATATAGTGGTTATTGACAGTTACTTGTCTTATCAATGGTTGATAAGACTGTTGTGTGGTTCTGTTTCCTACACCAGAAGTCATTCACACATTTGAAGAATATCATTGATAAGTACATTATAAACTTAACTTCATATGTTACTAATTAAGCATCTACTAACGCGATTTTTTGTATTTATCAGTTTATGGTGTGGATATAACATCCTAAAAGGTCGATCCAATTCAAATTTTCAAAATCTGAAGTGGATGACACTAAACGTTTGTAATTTTTGTCTTTCTCTTTTCATTCATTGTTTGTCAATATTAACTTTTATTTTTTATTGAATTATAATGTAATACACAACCAGGAAGCTATGAGTGTGGCTATTACATTATGCAATGGATGGTTACCATTGTAAGACTAAGCCTTAAAAGTGATTAGGATGAGGTAACATGATGGTAAATTATTTTTATAATTCTTTAGCATATATGTATCTTAACACTAATTTATGTGAACCTTATTTTGTAATGCACTTCTTCACGGATGAGTGACCAATGTCTTCGGAAGCCATAGCATATGTGAGACATTCTTGGTCCACATATTTCCTAAATTTTTATAACTCTAAGATAGCTGATGAATAATGTAGGAATTAGATAGATAGATAGAGATATATTGTTAGTGTTTGTAATACATTTTATCAATATATATAATTTGATTATCTGAATTTATGTATTGTTTGGCAAGGTTATAATTGATCAAGTCAATTTAGATGGGAATTAACATTAAACATAATGTATCCAAAAAAATAACCATATACAACAACGACTATTTATCATAGCTGCATTCTTATATCCAGCGCAAAGATTTATAAGGGCATCTATGGTAAATAGCCGCATTCTTAAATCCATTACTCTTCCCCTTTAAAAATCATTCAAAAGCATATCTTCTTCTTACTTCAATATTGCTTCTTCCATCACCTTACTGCCCCAACTTTATATATCATAAATAATTGTATTATCTGTCAGATGTGGGCTTCAAAGTCATGTGTGTTCTTGGACACTAGGACTTCAAAGATTGCAATAACATATTGCAAGGAGAAATTAACTTTATTATTTCTCACTTTCTCAATGAATTAATTATTGGGTGCATTTTAAAATAAAGGCCTTAGTTTAAAATATTTCAAAATTATGATAATTAAATTTTAACAATTATAACTAAAACTAAAATTGAACATAAAAATACGTACATCAAAACCTAAAATAACTTAAGTTGGATTTTTTTAAGTATGAATTCAAAACAAAAAAAAAAACTAGGACCAACTACCATCAATCATAAAAAATATGCAAATATTGTTGAAAAACTTATTATCAAAGATTAGTTGTTGAAATATTTATTATCCAAGGT
>Ga0123341_1005404_pt1 | contig 11385 bp, 9 predicted proteins | sample Turbeapinknodule_FD_89959 | JGI IMG/M metagenome (GOLD analysis project Ga0123341, IMG submission 89959) | Root nodule microbial communities of legume samples collected from Mexico - Turtle bean Mexico pink nodule | ecosystem: Host-associated > Plants > Roots > Nodule | place: Mexico: Nepantla... | reverse complement strand
TCTTCCTTATCTTAAACTTTGGTTTCTTAGTTAGTTCGCATTGTTCTAATTAATTTCTTGGGCGCATGATTCAAGGGAGAGGAGGTAAGCATTCCCATGGAGTATACGCATGGAACAAAGTGAATATTGATTAAACTAGTAGACGCATGCTTTACTGGTGAGTTTCAGTTGAATTAGATCGACGCATGTTCAATCTGGTTTAGCTCTGTTGGAGGATTGAGAAAAGATTAATCTTTAGAGAACCTATGAAGAATTCAATGGTGAAAGAACTTGGGATCAACCGCTTTTTATTTGCTATTTTAATCTTTTTTATATTTTCTGCATAACTATCTAAACCCCTTTTTATCTTTATTGTTATTGCTAACTTTTATTGTTTGCAGATAGATTTTAAACCCTGATAAGCTAATTTTACTATTGGATTCGTTGGGAGACGACTTGGGGACATTTGTCCACAATTATACTATCATCTCTCTAGTGTTAGACAAGTCTACGCTAGAATCATATTAATTTGACAGCAAAATGACAGCTATCAGTTACCCTGACTAGTTAACTATTAAAGTTTCATTTTATAGTGCATTGTGAAGAAGAAGTATAAAGGAAAGACGACCAATTCATTCATTGAAAGATAGAAGGTGGAGGTCACACTCCGACCTTGGAGGATAAAAAGAAGGGTCACATCCCGACCAAAGGAAACAAAAAACTAAAGGCTAAAACCTAATGGTCTCTGTCTTCAGCATCCTTGGCAGGAGGCTATCGTGTTGCATTCCTAAAGGCTTGTAGCTCGCTAACAGGCACAATTCGGCCTTTGTAAACGTCCATATTGACGTCGAAGTCACCGACCGATGACGAGCTATTGTAGATTGAGCCTGTCAGACGACTTGATTGAAGCTCTGGCCCAACATCACTAATGTGTTGTCGATGGTCTTGTCAAGGTCAGCCTCAACCGAAGCCTTCTCAATCCACAACTCCGAGTTTTCTGCCCGTAACACCGAGATCCCAACCTTGGCTTCCTCCAAAGCCTTCTTCAATTTGGCCACCTTGGCCACCCTCTCTCTCTCCCGCCACTTCGTCTCGGCCGCCTTAGTATCGACTATCTCCAAGTCAGCATTCGCCCGGGCCATCTTCCCCTCATAGGCCGAGTTCGCCTCCAAAGATTGTTTTAAAGGGCTTGAGGCCTCAGCTAGCTCATGCTTTAGACGGGAGATTTTCTCGACCTTTCGGCCCCGGGCATCAGCACCCAATCATTTCATTACGAGACCCGACACAGCATCTCAATGCCACCCTAGAATAAGTCCTCTTTGGGAACAAAACTAAGAAATTGTTCGGGAGCGGGGTAGGCCGACCTGGACACCCCTCGAAAATAGTAGATCACCCCGTTAAAGAAATAGGGGCTATTCAGAGCTTAGGGTGCAGCAACAACCGTAACAGCAATGACAGATGAACCGATAATGTCTGTCGTCGACCGGTGGAAGGGACTCCAAGTTGATGGGTGAAGAACATCGTGGAGAGTCGACATGCCACCAAATATTGGGTAGTGGTTATAATGTTACTTGTATCCCTCATCCTCTTCCTATTCCTACCGTCCTGAGGGATAGCCGACATTTCTATTATCTTGTATTAGCCACATTTACGTTACTATAATATATTGTTGATAAGACATATTATATAAAAAATATTTTCATTTGAACTGAAAGGATCAAATAAAGTAAGTTGTAAGTGTTATGTATATCAATCTACTTAATCTATTCTTAATAGAATTCCTACGATGAAACTAAATAGAACACATTACCTATAGTACAAATGGTAAGTTAGAGTAGAATTTGACCATATACAAATATAAAATCTTTAATACAAATTGGTGTAAGAGTGACAAGAAGGAAGGTTTACTGGGATAGCCATGTTAAAATACAGTGTTCTTCCATTAACACAAAGATGAAAGAACCTCAAAGTGATGAAGATGAACCTAGTAACAGACCTAATAACAGGGCACATTAATAATTAATAAATTAGTCAAAATTTGGATTAGCTTTCTTATCTTTCATAGTCTAATATCAGGACGATATATTAGCAATGTGAACAATAAAAACATACATTTCATACTTTAATAAACTAATATTTTATTTTATTTTTGAATTAAAAATATTATTATAAACCATTGTTAAATGTATGTTTTTTTACTTTTCACGGTGTTAAAGAATTTTTTTTAAAACTATAAAAATGAGAAACAAAATGTATGTATGAAAGAGATAATGACAGGGAAGGGGGAAAAAGAGGGGAAAGCATTGGTTAAATAAAGAGTTAGATAGAATGATCACGCATACCAAGTGACACTGGACCAAAGGGAGAAAAAATGAACACTTTACAGCACTTTCACGACTTCAATACCAGAGTATCACAGTCGAAACTTTCAACACTCATCACATGCTGTTATTAAAAAATAGTAAACAGAAGTAAGTGATCAAGAGTCTTGTACCCAATTTGATTATCAAAGAAATTTATGTCATCACCGTTACACTATTTTTTAAAAGGAAAACATTGTACCAGAAGAAAGATGATCTGTCTAGGTTCATTGCTCTCTTGTTCGCTTCTGTGAGACACTTTTATTGGCACTTTGTTTACAAGAAGATTTACTATTTAGATTGTTGAAAAGGAAAGAAAATAAATAAACAATATTAATTCTCTACTTATTTAAATGGACAATTCAGAAAACTAAAAAATATTTGTTTATTAATGTTATTTTAACAAAATAAACAATTTTTTTAATATCAAAATTGAAATAATAATATTAGATATTAAGAAACTTGATCTTTATAAAATAAAAAATAAAATTTAGATCTATTTATATTATATATATATATAATATTCTAATATTTTTATGTAAGATTTTCGACAATAGAATTCAATTAACGCATTTACAATATTGTTTATTTTAAATTTTAAAATTTCATAAAAAATTATTCTTTCTTCTATCCTTAAAATAATTTGAGCCTATTAGACTTACGGTAACTTTTTAAATTAAAAAGTTTGACTATTTTATCTATCATAAAACTAATCGAGTTAAATTTCTGTGAGAAATTAACAATAATTGTTGAAATAATCATTATTAATCTACGGATTAGGATAAGAGGACTGCAACGAGTTATTAAAACTTGTAAAAGAACACTTATCCATATAAATATAATTTAATAAATAACTTTTTTTCCTGTCACAAATTTTATAATAAAATCTAATTATACATGCAAATGTAATAACTAAAATAAGTATGAACTAATTAAATAGGGTCAAAACGAATTAATTTTATTTTTAAAAGGCATATGAGGGTCAAAATTAAATAAACTTATGATTTTCTCTCAATCTCGAGGAGGCTGATTGGCTGAAGAAAATGCATGACTCCCCCAGTTTTATAACTGCTCCTACTACACAGAAACCCGTAGCAGCAGAGGCACTAAACTACATGTCATGCGCAGTGCGCATCTTTACCCTTGCGTGTCTTTCTATGATTGGTTATAAGTTTTACGTGTCACTTTTCTAACAATGGTGCGCACCCATACCCCAGCGTTTGTTAGCATACGGATTTATATTATTTCCTTTTCGCTCTCTCATTCCAACTCCATGCTACAAACTTCAGTGTTTCTTGCACAGCAAAAACCACAACTAACGTCAAAAGTCACAACCATAGCTCACATTCTCCATTAGTCTTTTTCTTCTTCAATCTCCCACTGCTTAAATCACCGTCTTCTCTTTTCACTCGTAAGAATTCATAGTTATGTTCAGAAACCACCGTAATCGATCGTGCATTTAATCCGCAACTTTCAGTTGCTCGATATTGCGGTTTCATTTTTCGAACGTGGTTTTCAGATTCGGAAAGAGTTGAACGCAGTTTATGTTTCCATAACACTGTATTATTATCCATGGTTAGCAGTGGAATCGGTTGAACAATTTACAGTGAGGTAGGTTGAGGTTGTAGAAGGAGGAGGAGGAGGACCGAAACGGCGAAGACGGAAAGTAAAAGTGGTTTGTGATTCCGTTGGCTCGCACGTGAGTGCTTGCAATATCTGTGTCTGTGAAGTGCGAGAGTTTCGTGACTGCGAAAACAAGTGGTGAGCGAAAATGCCTCACAGAACCACATACATTTTCCCGCGTCAATTCCCGGAGCGAGGGTTGGATGAATCTACCAAACAGCTATTAGATCATGAGAAAAAGAAAATCGTCAACTCAATCAAACATGACACGTTGAGCGTCGAAAGCGGCACTCCGAAAAAACCGCTTCTGATTAAAGACAACGACGTCGTTCTCTCCTCCGCTGAGCACTCCGCCGTCTCCGACCTGTTCGCCGCCGGCGACAAGTTTCGGACCAAACACAAGCAAATCGCTGCGTTCTGCGATTGGCTGATCGACAACAAAGTCAGCCACTCCAGCCACCACTGCGACGGCGACCTACTTCTTCAGCCGGAAACCACCGTCAAGGACGCTGCCGTTGACCAGAGCTTCGACCGGCAGGTTTCGCTGCCGAGGCTATCAAGCGGGAGCAGCTATGCTGGAAGCTTGTTTTCGGGGACGACGTTTGATTGCAATTTTTCCAGCGACATTAAGGAGGAAACGTCGTCGTCTCGCACACTCACTACTATCGCTGCGCCGAGGCACAAGGATGAGGAGGAAGAACAGGTCACGGAGAAGTTGGCCAAGAAGTCGAAAGAGAGCTACATCTTGCAACTCACGTTAGCGAGGAGGCTCAACTGTTTGGCTAGCCTCGTCACTGAACCTGTTCTCACTCCAGGAACCGAAACCTGGGATGCTGAATCCGTTTCTTATCGCCTATGGGTGCAAAACTCACTTCATTGTTAAAATTAAACAGAACATCGTTGGATAAAACTTATATGAAGTTTCTTATGTTCTTTTTTAGTATTTTCTAATTCGAATTAGAGTTTTACCTTGCGAACCATATTTACACTTTGTAAACATTTACGTGGATTATTGAAGTAAAACTCTAATTTTAATCGGAGAACAACTTTTAAGGGGATTAAGAAACTGGATCTAAGTTTTATTTTATTATATTCAAATCTAAAGTCTAATTTTTATTATGATTCAGGTGAGTGGATGTTTATCTTACACGGACAAGATATCTGACGGGTTTTATAACATATTGGGGATGAATCCATATCTTTGGGTGATGTGTAATGATGTCGAAGAAGGTAGAAGGATACCTACTTTGATGGCGCTAAAAGCGGTTGAGCCCAGCGAAACTTGTATGGAGGTGGTGCTTGTTGATAGACGCGAGGACTCTCGCTTGAAGCTGCTACAAGATAAGGCGCAAGAGTTGTATTGTGCTTCTGAGAACACCTTGGTGTTAGTGGAACAACTAGGGAAACTGGTAGCCATTTGTATGGGGTAAGAATCAGATGGAGTGTATCTGTTCTTCGAGGGAGTGTGAAGTCACTTTTTCTTCTTTTTATTAATCTGATGTTTGAATGTTTGAAGGGGTATGTTTCCGGTGGAGCAAGGCGATCTTCACAAGCGCTGGAAGTTGGTTAGTAAGAAGTTGAGGAATTTTCACAAGTGTGTTGTGCTTCCCATTGGCAGCCTGTCTACTGGGCTTTGTAGGCATCGGGCAATTCTTTTTAAGGTGAAAAGTTAATGTTTTCCTGAATTTATTGTTTTGTAGGGTATGATCGAAGAATATTTCAGTTGAGTGACAATATTGTTGAGCATTTTGGATGCGAGAAGAGGGTGCATTAGTGTTGCCTGGGATTGTTTTGGACTTGGTTGGACGTATTAATGTTTCTTGATAACCTTGTTACAGATTAGTTATTCACTGTTAATTGGATTTTGAATGCAGAGATTGGCAGATTACATAGGTTTGCCCTGTCGTATAGCTCGTGGTTGCAAGTACTGTGTTGCAGATCATAGATCCTCTTGTCTAGTCAAAATTAAAGATGACAGACAGCTCTCAAGGTTAGTACAACACTCGACTTTGGTGCTCATTTTTGCTGTCTTTTATCCGTTGATAGTAATGACAATGTTATCGGTTGATAGTAATGACAATGTGAATTTCTGTCAAGCATAAACATATTTACATGGGATTTCATCAGTAGTTTAAATCATTTTTCTTCTTAACCCCAAATTTTCATTGTTATATTTCGAGTTCACTGTAATTTCTATCTAGGGCCTTAGGCATCTTTCAACAGGTTGTCTTGACCATAATTTGAATAATTACATATACCTTTTTTGCTTGCATATCAGAACTTTGGCATAGAACTGACAACTTCTTGTCGACACGTTTGTTTATTAGAGGCATATGACACTACTTCCTACTCTCATAGGTATCATGATATGTTTTCTCATTTGCAGGGAGTATGTGGTCGACCTAGTTGGGGAACCAGGAAATGTCCATGGACCAGATTCCTCAATAAATGGAGCATATGTTTCTTCAATGCCTTCCCCGTTTCAAATTTGTCACTTAAAAGAATCACAATCACCTTATATGGAGGACATAGCAAGTTCTGAATCTGTAGGTTCCAATAACAGAACTGTTAATCCTGAAAATCTTCCATATTCAGGTATGTTGTGTTTGACCTATCTGGATAGTTGATCTTCAAATTCCTTTTAGTATTTAACAACTAGGAATAATTAGTGTAGCCATCAGTGTATACTTGATGCATGTTATTTAAACTCATTTGTAGTATGGTCTCATTATTTCCACACTTTTTCTTTTTGTACCAATTAGTATACTTTCTAATATTTACACTCACCCAAAAAAATTACACCCCCCTAACAACTATTTTAATAATATATATTGGTATTTTAAGTTAAAAAATTAAAGAATCTAATAAACATATTAATATTATAGATTGTGTAGTAGATGTATTTTACTTGATGGGTGTCAAATATCACTCCTCTTTCTAAAGTAAGTAATTATATTGCCTTGAGTTGAGCTATTCAGGCCACTAAATCAAGTTTGAGCCATAGTTTTTTCTTTTTTTCGTACTTCTCTTCTGTCAGATTCTCTCTTTTATGCTTCATATTTTAAAGTTGCTTTAAGCTTTTTGCCTTCTTCTCAAGCTTGTGAAGCATGTTAGACTCAAATTTTTAATTTTAAACCTTTGGGGACAACTGGGTAACTTGTGCTTTTGCGGTTTTGTTAATGGTAAATTTTATAACGAGCAGAGAGGATTTCTAGTAATCTAATTTATAGTTGGTCTTAGCCATATTATTTAATGATTTGGACTGCAGGCTGCGGAAATAATGATCAACAAGCTAAAGAAACTGATTTGCCAAGAAGTTCCATTTATGCTTCAGTTGATCAAATCTGTGAAGTTACAGAACCATCTCCAATTCCTTCTGGATTCGAAGGGAATGAGGATGAATGTGCAGTTCTTAGTTCGGTTTTGCCTACCATCCATGAAGATGATTCTAAAGCTCTTCATCCAGCCATCGAAGCATCACTACATGAATATCCAAGCGTTAGCGAAGATGTAGTACAAGTACAAGAAATTTCCAACAATGAGATCATTGTAAATGGAAGTTCTGTGGTGAAAAGTAGTTTCAAGCGATCTATACTTGGTTCATCCAGCCAGTCAGAACTGAAACAGGTAGACAATATAATTGAAAACAAGGGTTGTTTACCTGCAGGGAATATTCCAAGATATGTAAATCTTGAACCATCACTTGCCATGGACTGGCTTGAGATATCATGGGAGGATTTACGAATTAAAGAGCGTGTTGGTGCTGGTACTTTTTCTGCTTCCCCCTATTCTTATAGAATCCACATAACTTTGGTATTTGAACTTGTTTCCCCATTAGGACTCTAAATGCTGCTGCCTTTTTCACTTTACAGGTTCATTTGGGACAGTGTACCGTGCTGAATGGCATGGATCGGTACGTGTTAATGTGAACTTTTTTTTCATTGTGTTGAATTTTATCTAGGACAATCTCATTTTAGTTTATAAATGTAGTTTTCCAATTACTTCATACAATATACTTTCTTTCTTTGTCCGATTTCAATTGGATGAAGGACACTTGTCCACCAAAATGAAGCGATTACATTATATTATTTTATAAATTGCAGGATGTTGCAGTCAAGGTTTTAACAGTTCAGGATTTCCATGATGATCAGTTGAAGGAGTTTCTGAGAGAGGTATGTATTCATGAGACAAATGTATTAGGCCTCTATTTTTGCATTGCTTATGATTTTTATTGTATTATTTAAATGGTATAAATATGGTACTTTTAAGGCAAGGCATACTTGTAAGCCGGCATTCAATTATGATTATCAAAATAACATATTATTTTGGCTTATCCTTGTGTACTTGTCCTATTCTATATCATAAAAAGCTCTCTTTCCTAAAAGTACAAGTTTTTTTTTTGTGTTGTACTAGCATTGGCCATATCTTTTCTTTTTGGTGATTGCTTATCTTGTTTTATTCAGTTTCCCTATTTGAATGTTTGTTTCTAGTTTTTTCCCTATCTAGATGGGTGAAATTATTTACATATATTAAGGCCTGGCCTTTGTTATGCATACACGATTTATGATTCTTGCACAACTAAATATAAACACGTCTTCTACTTGTGCATGCATGGCAGCATTTCATTTCAATTGGGTGCTGGCCGGCTGGCCACCTGTATTCCTCTTTTAAGTTCAAATGTACACACCTCTTTTCAGGTCTATCGGAATCTTAATTTGTAAAATCATCTCCTGGTATTTACAGACACCACAATTCTCCAACTAGTATAATACTGTTGCATGTCATAAACTCTAATTATTCAAGTTAGCATAGTTTGTGGGGCACCATAATGAACAGTGTAGCACTGACATACTAGTATTTTTTATGCAATACTAGTTATCCACAATAAGATGTAGAACTTGGTCTATGAAACCCTCTTCTATTAATGTGGTAAAGCAGAGAAGATAGTTAGATTGAAGTGGTTATTACATTGCTTTAGGTTGCAATAATGAAACGGGTTCGCCATCCAAATGTGGTGTTATTCATGGGGTCTGTTACAAAACGCCCCCATCTATCAATAGTGACAGAATATTTGCCCAGGTAAGAAAACCAACTTCTTATATCCTTGACCATAAGATTTCACATTCTTGCATAAAGGATTGGTTGCCTTACTGTTGCTATACATTTTTTGTGACAGGGGTAGTTTATACCGCTTGCTATACAGACCAGCATCTGGTGAAATTCTGGATAAGAGGAGGAGGCTACGGATGGCTTTGGATGTGGTTTGTAGCAGTAGATATTATTATTGATATGTACTAAATAGTTATCTTGTATATAACATATCATTTGTTTAATTGCAGGCTAGAGGAATCAATTATCTCCACTGTCTTAAACCTCCAATTGTGCACTGGGATCTCAAATCCCCAAACTTGTTAGTGGACAAAAATTGGACTGTGAAGGTAAGAATGCTACTGATTTAGCAGTTTATAATGACATTTTAACCACTTTATGCAAGTTGATGATTTATTTAATGTTCAGGTTTGTGATTTTGGATTGTCCAGATTTAAGGCAAACACTTGCATACCATCCAAATCAGTTGCTGGAACAGTTAAGATTCTTCCTCGTGTTTCTCATTCTGCAAACTTAATCGTATCAATTTCTTGTTATAACTTCCAATTTATCTTGTGAGTAAAAGTCCAGTTCTTTCCTCATCTTCTGGAGTAGCACTTTTGAGTTTGAAATTAAGAGTTCTAAACTTGAAATGCTGTAGCTACTTCTGAATGTAATTCACTGCCACTTCTAACTTGTTGCCTACTACCTGGAACAATGAAACAATCATGGGCTGATAGATGATTGGTTTTTTGAGTGTCAATTCTTTTGTTGTTGGCTTGGTTCAGTCGGATGGGAGGTGTGTGCTGGTGAACAATGGACTTGCATTCTTGTCTGTAGACTTGGGTTTTGGGTCATTCTTCTAATATTTCACAGGTTGAACCTTAACTTCACAGCACTCTAACTCAATAAGTGTGTACCTCTTAATTTTATTTTTAGCCTGAGTGGATGGCTCCAGAATTTCTTCGTGGAGAACCCTCCAATGAGAAATCTGACGTATACAGTTTTGGAGTTATCCTGTGGGAACTTGTGACCCATGAAACAGCCATGGAGTGGACTTAGTCCTGCCCAGGTAAACACAATGAATATATATGCTCTAAATTTTAAATGTTAGAAACCATTTTTTTACTTATGTGTTTATTTATACAGTAGTAGGGACCATTTACAAGAATTTGTTAATTTAAAAAGGACATAAGATGTAAAGGTATACATGCGAACTTGCATTTTTCAAACAACTGCTTAATGAAACCTCCTAAATTTACTAATAGATTGTAAAATGATCATTCACCATGTGAACTCTCAGGTGGTTGGAGCTGTTGCCTTCCAGAACAGGAGGCTTGCTATCCCTACAAACATCTCCCAAGCATTGGCCTCCCTCATGGAATCTTGTTGGGCCGAGTAAGTCTTAGCTATGCCATTGCTTGTAAATTATGAACATATTTGTGCCACTCGTTCCAATTCTATTAGAATAATGCAAGCAGAATCTGGGTGGGTGATCCAATAAACTTTTTGATACTAATCCCAATTCAAATTCACATCTTGTACATATACGATAAGGTTTGCACATATAATAGACTTTCAACACCATTACTTTTTTTTCTATTGCTTTAGACTGTGGGATCTTTCTGATCAATTTTTTGAAAAAAATGCTTATCCATTTAGTTATTGACAGAAGGATAAATCAATCTAAACGCATGGATTAGATAAGTGATACTTTGATATTAGTACTATTGACACGTTAAAGATTCATTTCAGCATTTCTCACTTCAGCTCTCAAAGGGAGACTAGAGATCTCCATTCAGAAAAATCTGCATAATTCACGTGTTGTCTGTGCTTTGTTAACAACTGATTTTTCTATGTTGCTAAACGTTTACTGCTATTTCTGATGCTTGCTTTATTTACTTGGCAGTGACCCTAGTGAGCGGCCATCATTTGGTAGCATAGTTGAGTCACTAAAGAAGCTGGTAAAATCTCCGGCAGAATCTATAAACATGGGAGATACATAGATAAATTTCTTGTGACTGAAACTTCTTGCCCGTTTTATGGAAACGTTAACTAACAAGTGTAACCCTGACAAAATTATAATTATTGTTTGAGCCGTGGTCTCCCCAAAATGGGTCGAGACATAACAATACTGCACCTGGAATATCTTAATACGTGGTTGAAAATATTTTATGTAATATAATTTGAAAATGTATTTTGGAGTGTGAAATTTGAAATTTAAAAATATACTTTCATTACATAATTTAAAAATGTATTTTAGATTATAATTGTAATTTAGAAATTTCATATTATATAATTAAAAATGTATTTTAAATATTTTGAATTGTATAAT
>Ga0123341_1005402_pt1 | contig 11385 bp, 9 predicted proteins | sample Turbeapinknodule_FD_89959 | JGI IMG/M metagenome (GOLD analysis project Ga0123341, IMG submission 89959) | Root nodule microbial communities of legume samples collected from Mexico - Turtle bean Mexico pink nodule | ecosystem: Host-associated > Plants > Roots > Nodule | place: Mexico: Nepantla... | reverse complement strand
GAATTGATAGATGAAAAATAAACTACTAATTTAATTATTAAACAATTTAGGATTAATATATTTTTGAAAAGTATAAATAGATGTTTTGATCCTCTGAGTTCCCGCGCTCCCATTTCGCGAATTCTTGCAGTGAAAGATTGAAGGGGTTAGGGTCTTTAGAGAGCAAAGAGTGAAAAACACCGTCATTTTCCTCTGTGCTTTGCATCTAGACTCAGTCCATCGGCATGAATGGAGGACTCAAAACGTTGGACGGTGACCTACACAAAACACATAAAACAGAAACGCAAGGTGTATCAAGATGGATTCCTGAAACTCCACATTTCCACCAGCAAGGTATTGTATCCACTCTTTCTCAGTTAATTATCGAAAGTTTTCGAAAGCAAAAGTTGGATAGGATTGGTCAGTGATGTTAATTTCGTTCAATTGCAATTATGCGAACTGCGGACACGGAAATCGATTTTGGAAGGGATATGTAATCTCTTCGCTCAATCGCTGTGCAGGTTGCTCTGTACGATGAGTGCGAGACGTTGTTGGAGTGTCGGCTCTTGAAAAACGACGAAACTGTAATTTCTGGTGAATCGTTGGTTTTCAACGGTTATCTTGTGGACATAGGCGATCAGGAGGGAGACAAAAAACCTGATTCTGATTTGAATGTTGATAGGAGAAACAAGAGTTTTTCAAGATTCAGGACTCTTTCTGGTTTGAACTCTGATTACATTATTTTTCTTGTTAAAATTTCAAGTCCTTAATCTTATTTGCTGCTCTTATGTCTTTGTTTACGAGATCGTGCAAAACATGCAAGAATGAGTGAGAAGGAGAATGTCGGACGTATGCGGAGTCCTCTCAGTCCGTCACAAAAAATTATCAGAGGTAAACAATGGCATAATTTTCCAGAATTTGCCCTAAGACTTTGTGAATGTATGTTTATGCCCTTAGAGTATCCTTTTAAATTTAAAGTAAAACTGTCACCATTTGGCTTCTACATTGTAAAGGAATAGAGGAGGCATTTATTCATCATTCCTGTAATTACCGAGTCTTATTGTGTGTTTTTGCTTATTCAATGTTGTGCCATTGATCTAGAGAGCTACAACCTTCAAGTAATGTTGACAGTTTATTAGCTGTAGTTGCTTGTATGGTTTGCACCACGGTGTAGTTGTTCATGTATAATAGTTGTAAAAATTACAGAGTTTAAGAAGAGAGAACTGCTTAAGTATAAATCACCGGAGATCAGTCAGCAAGCACAAAATCATGGTACTGAAGGTTAGTGTCATATAGTTAAATTTTAATTTTCATGCTGAGCTCATTCTGCTTTGCTTCCTCTTTCAATTTCTCGTCCTCGTGTACAACATGGGAATGCAGCTTTTTCAAAGCCAGATACATTATAATTTTGTGTAAGCAACTTCCATTATTTTTAATCTTCTAACTATGTTAAAATTTTCAATTTCCATTTAGAGTGGCATGTTCTATACACTACACAAGTTAGTCAAAAGGCAAAGAAGTACCATGATGGTTTTTTACGATTAGTTCTTCGTGGATCCTGTGGGTCACAGGTGAGCTTTAGACATGTTTCATTTATGAAAAAGTCAATTTAAGTTCTTCTGAGGGTATGATTGGTGGGGTCATTTTAATAGATACGCTTTCTAACCCATTTCATTTGATATCTTTCTGATAATATGATTTTTAGCAATTAATTCATAAGATTTTGATTGCACGTTGTTTTGAATAAAAATAAGCTGATCAAAGTACACAGTAAAGAAATATCCCTGAGTGGTCACGTATTAGTTTAGTCAAGATTCAATGAAGGACAGTGAATGGAGCAATTATTGAATGAACATGGTTTCTGCAGGCAAAAGGCACAGCTAATCAAAAGCTCGAGATGATATGAAAATATCTTTAACACAAGCTTCACAACAGGCTTTATTATTATTTTAATATATGTTAACCTTGTGAGTGATTGTCCCTAAAATTTAAACCTTGCGCTCGTGTAAGAATTGTTTTAATGAATGCTTTTTCAGATTATGCTGTTTGACACAAGTAAGAAAGTCTTAGATAGCAGATTCCTTAAGAAAGATGATGTAATAAAACCCGGTGAAACAATTGCATTTGATTCATATTTGATTGACATTGGTGAGCATCAAGGTGGTTGCTCATCAGATTCCAAAGCTCCAGGAGACAAGTTTACTAATTTTAAGGGAACGAAGATGGACAGGCAGAAAACTTATCTCCACACTGATACCCATGAAACTGTTGGAAAAAGGGGTAAACACACAATTATTGTGATATTAAAAGGTTATATATGGCCTGGTATTATTTGACACATTGGTTACTTTTCCTGTTTATTTATTTATTGATTTTTTAATATTGGATGCTTATTTATATCATTTGCCTTTTATATCTCAACCAATGGTTATAGATAAATTTTGATATCATATCTGTTTTAAAATTGAAGGAGGAAATGGTAAAAGAGATAGAGGCAGATGTAAAGTCTGAAGTCTGTACATGCCAATGCTTCACATGATTCGCACTAATAAGCTGATAATTATTTACAAATCAAATCACATTGATGAATGCAACTATTCTAGTTAGTCGGCCATGTTAATCTAATATAGTGGATGAGACCATTTTAATCTAATATAGTGGTTAACTGAATATAGATTACATAATTCATACTTTTGATTAGCAGAACAGGAACATTGTAAGAAAAACAAAAATAAATTTAACAAACAGTTGTAAGAATTCATAAACTCTGATGTGCAGCATGTCATTCACATGTATATATGCCTGACAATTATTTCTTATATAATTTGCTATCAATTTACTGAAAACAATTAGAGAATCATGAGCACGTTCCTTCTTGAAAAATATGATGAATTTCATCCGCAGTCCATTATGTCAGAGTTTGCAGATGTTTTCTGTTTTGATTATCTTCATTGTTTTTATCTTCATTTAGTTTTCACTTGTGTATATGTGTTTCTTTCAATTTAGAATGGCAGGTCCTATACACTACCGAGTTAACTAAAAAAAACAAGAAGTATCATGATGGCTTTTTACACATTGAACCTTGTGGATCCTTTGGGAAGCAGGTTAATTTTCGGCTTTTTACACATGCTACAATTTTATTTTTTACCTCTTCGATCTGTCATGTGTGTATCTCTTTTACTTTGAATCTGAATCCTCGGATGATCTTCTATAGATTTTATTTGGTTTTTTGATTCCTATGTGCTCTTATTAATTCAATGAGTTTAATGGTTAAATTTCTGTATTAGTTTTCATGTAGTAGAAGGTTAAAATTAAGCGCTTAGCTAAGCTGTTTACTTAAACACCCCCTTTCATTATACGTGTGACATAGAATTACATTATTAATATGCTTTCTCTAATTTAATGTTCTCTTTTTAGGTTATTCTGTATGATTTGAGCAAAAGACCTTTAGAACGCAGGTTCCTAAAGAAAGATGAAATTATAACGAGAGGTGAATCGGTACATTTGGATAGATATTTTGTTGAAGTAGGAGAACCTGAAGGAAGTAACCACTCTCCAGCGAAGTTAAGTGAAAGAAGGAATGGTAATAATGTTGACGGGAGAGGGCATGGACAAAATGGTTGCCACAACGTCAATCCATCTTTTGCTAAAGGTTAGTCCTTGACTAATTAAAATGTATATTTTTTAATCCGTGTAGTTCTATACTATTTAGTTATGTGCATGCCATTTGAATCTAAAGATATTATTATCCTTGCTCATTTAGTTTGCTTTTGCCTTTTAAGCATATAAATGATTTAAATTTTTATGAGTTTACGACTTCAATTTATATCAAAAGTTTGTTGCAAGACAATAAAGAAGCTAGGAATCGGGAAATAATTGAGAATGAATCACGACAAAATTTCATAAACAGACCCCTATAAAATAAGCAGACAGCATATCCGGAATGAGCTGTCGATTTCTCTTTTTCAAATGTTTATGGTTATGTATTGCAGGACAACCTCCGAGTAAACTTTGTCCGGGGAAAGGACCTGGAATGGACTGTCGGATTACCGAACGAGAAGATATAAAATCAAACAGGATAACCCCACCAATCAAGCCTTTACGTGATGGTTAGTACTTGTTAATTGTCTGCAGTCTTTAGTGTTAATACTCATCTTCATCTTCATGTTTCATTTGCATTACTTTTTCCCCCCCGTTTGTGAAGCTGGTTCAGTTTTATTCATTTGCAAGCATTTTATAGAATAGCCATAATGGTTTTCTTCATAAATATGAATATCCTACATTTAGGATTAAGTTAATTCTTTTTATTAATTTGCATACAGTGAATTTTAAGTTTAATTCAAATTTATAAAATCGATTCGAAATGTGATATTTATGAAATATTTTTATTTTTAGTCGATGTGAGATATCCAACACACTTTTACGTTGAGACCTGTCAACTTGTGCATGAGACTATATGATTCCACAGTGACTTAATAGAGGATGACTTGATAAATCGTTAGGTTATGATAAGTTTTATATGACTTTGATACTATATTAAAAAGGTAAACTTTGAACTTAATTCAACCTTATAAAATTAATCATAAGATTAGATTTGCATTATACATACTTATATAGAATAATGATAATGGTTTTCTTCATAAATAGAATATCCGATATTAGGTTTAAGTTATTCAAGATTTCTAATTCAAACAACGACTTTCAAATCATCAAATGTACTTGATTGATAATTTTTCTATCATTGTATACTAGCATCGGCATCCCTAACTTTGAATTATGGGAACAATAGAGGGAAGAGATAAGTAGTTAATACTATTGCGTGGACATTTGCTAAGTAGATAAATAAGATGTCCTATTGATATATGTAAAATTGAATGGTCATAAAAGACCCTGTCATGACATAGCCCAGGATGAGACGTGGGTTTACTATTACTTCGTCATTTCTTCATGCAACTGATTTCTGCTACTTTGCAGCGGATCAAATACTGTCCATTTTACAGAATCCTAACCTGAAGCCCCGGGAGAGTTATGTAACAGGTTAGAAATGTAACCGAAGTAGCTACAAAGGTCCCTTACGGTCTGATGTTGTGATTATATGGGAATTCTACAGGAGGCCTATCGCCCAATGGGGGTCAAAATATTGGGGACAAGGTATCGGCTATGGCTGCGAAATCATGTCAAAATATTGTGGATAAGGAATCAGCTGCGATTGCGAAATCCCTTGATATTACGTTGTCTGGAGGTAAGCCTAAAATTGATGGAATTATTGGATTTCTAGCGCAATAATTATGATTTTCGGAGATATTTCTTAATAGCTGTTCTTGTTTTGCTTGTTGAGATAGAGATATTTGTAATTCTTGGTTGACTTTGCTTGAAATGGGTTTTGCAGCAGCATGTAGTGGTGACAGTTTCCAATCTACCGAGAATGTCAGCTTGTCTCACCAGGTATAATCTCCCTCTTTGTTTGCTAAGAACAAAAATATTATCAATTTTTGTATAAGTCTATGTGACTTATGTATCAATTTTTATTAAACAAATCAAAGAGGTTTATACATTATCTTAATATTTATCTCAAATTCATTTAATATATATCTTTTAAATCATTTCACAAATCAGTTGAAGTAAGAGGATCTCTTACAACATATGTATAATTTTTTATTAAACAAATCAAAGAGGTTTATACATTATTTTAAATATATGAACTCAAATTCATAGAATATATATCTATTAAATCATTTCACAAATCAGTTAATATATAAATTAATCTTTACTTTACATTTATAAAATCATTGATAGTGAATCCAATTAATTAAAGAGAAAAAATAAAAGAAAAAACAAATCTTTTTATTTTAGCTTGAGCGAAAATAATTTACACTTAAATAAAAATAGTGTTTACACAAATTTGAGTGCAAAACTATATTTGTTTGGATGAGAATTTTTTTCAAAGATTTTTAATTTTTTTTATAATAATACAACTTGTAAATAGTTTACGATGATTAATCCAAAGTATGATTTGTTTAAATATTATTCTTTAATATATTATAAATCATTCAAATTCCAATTTACAAAATCTAATTCATAATTATTCATATCCATATTAGTTTTAATCCATTTAAATAGATTTATTTTAAATCCAAATCCATTTTTTGAATTTTAAATTCCATTTAGATTGAATACATTATTGGATTATCCAAATTGCATTTTGGAATGGATTTTGACTTGACCCGATCCAAGTTAAGCCAAGACAATCCAATCGATGTTGAGTCGAGTGGGCTTAGGCTGATGTCTAATTGAGCAGTCTCGGGCCCATATCGAGTCGAGTGAGCCCGAGTTGATTTTGAGCCGAGCATTCTTGAGTCAATGACGAGTTGAGCTGGCCTGGGCCAATATGGAGTCAAGCAAGCCCGAGCTAATGTCGAGGCGAACGGGCCAGGCCAATGTTGAGTTAAGAAGGCCCAGGGCGATGTCCAACCAAACGGGCCCGGGCTAATGTTGAGTCTCCCGAGCTCGGGTTGTTGTCGAGTGGAGCGGGCTTGGTTCAATGTTGAGTTGATTGGGCCTGAGCCAATGTCGAGTCGAATGGCCCGAGCCAATGTCAAGTCCCTCGGGCCTGGGTCGTTGTCAAGTCAAACAAGCCCAAGCCAATATCGAGTAGAGCAAGCCTGAGCTAATGTCGAGCCGAATGAGCCCAAGTTAATGTCGAGTCGATTGGGCCTGGGCCAATGTTGAGTCGACCGAGCCTGAGTCAATGTCGAGTCTCCTAGGCTCAGGCGGATGTCAAGCCGAATGAGCCCAGGTTGATGTAGAGTGGAGCGGGCCTGAATCGATGTCGAGTCTCTCGGGCTCGGGCCAATGTTGAGTCGATTGTGCCTGAGCCAATGTCGAGTCGAGGCAGCTTGAGACAATGTCAAGTCTCTTAGGCCCGGGTCGATGTCAGTTGAACGGGCCTGGGCCTGGGTCTATGTAGAGCCGAGTTGGCCCGGGCCGATGTCAAGTCACCTGAGCCCAGGCCATTGTCGAGTCGTTCGGGCCCAGACCAATGTTGAGTCGTTCGGGTTCAGGTCGATGTCTAGTCGTCTGGGATCAAGTTGATGTCGAGTTGATTGGGCCCTGGCTACTGCTGAGCCGAATGGGCTCGGATCGATGTCAAGCAGAGCGAGCCGGGTTGATGTTGAATCATCCAAGCTCGGGCCATTGTTGAGTCGTCTGGGCTCGAATAGTTGTCGAGTCATCTGGGTTCAGGCCAATGTCGAGTCGTCGAGGCTCGAGTCGGTGTTGATAAGAGCGGGCCCAAGTCGATGTCGAGTCGATTGGGCCCTGGCTAATGTTGAGTCTAGCGAGCCAGGTTGATGTTGAATCATCCAGGCTCGGCCCATTGTTGAGTCGTCTGGACCTGAGCCCATGTCGAGTCGTCCGGTCTCGGGCCCATGTTGAATCATCCGGGTTCGGGCCGAGTCGATCCGAGCCATTGTCAAGCGGAGTGGGACTGGGTCTATGTCGACTTGATTGGGCTCGGGCCGATGTCAAGTCGAGCCAGCCCGATCAATGTCAAGTCGTCTGAGCCCAGGCCATTATCGAGTCGTCCAGGCTCGGATCGACGCCGAGTCATCTGGGTTCAGGCCGATGTTTAGTCGTACGGGCTCGAGCCGATGTCAATTGGAGCGGGCCCGAGCCGATGTCAAGTCTTCTGGGCCCAGGCCATTGTCTAGTCGTCTGGGCTCGAATAGTTATCGAGTCATCTGGGTTCAGGCCAATGTCGAGTCGTCGAGGCTCGAGTCGATGTTGATTGGAGCGGGCCCAAGTCGATGTCGAGTCGATTGGGCCCTGGCTAATGTTGAGTCTAGCGAGCCAGGTTGATGTTGAATCATCCAGGCTCGGCCATTGTTGAGTCGTCTGGACCCGAGCCCATGTCGAGTCGTCTGGTCTCGGGCCCATGTTGAATCGTCCGGGCTTGGGCCGAGTCGATCCGAGCCATTGTCGAGCGGAGCGGGCCTGGGTCTATGTCGACTTGATTGGGCTCGGGCCGATGTCAAGTCGTGCGAGCCCGATCAATGTCAAGTCATCTGAGCCCAGGCCATTGTCGAGTCGTCCAGGCCCGGATCGACGCTGAGTCATCTGGGTTCAGGCCGATGTTGAGTCGTACGGGCTCGAGCCGATGTCGATTGGAGCGGGCCCGGGTTGATGTCAAGTTGATTGGGCCCTAGCTAATGTCGAGCGTGCTCAGGCCAATGTCAAGTCGAACAGGCTTGGGCTGATGTCAAATCATCCTGGCTCGGGCCATTGTCGAGTTGTTCGGGCCTGGGCCATTGTCGAGTCTCCTGGGCTCGGGTTGATGTCAGTCGAGCGGGCCTGGGTCGATGTTGAGTGGAGCGAGCCTGGGTTTATGTCGAGTCGATTTGGCCCTGGTCAATGAGTTGAGCGAGCGCGGGCCGATGTCAAGCCGAGCCAGCCCGAGCTGATGTCGAGTCGTCCGAGCCCAGGCCATTGTCGAGTCGTCCGGGTTCGAGCCGATGTTGAGTGGAGAGGGCCCGGGTCGATGTCGAGTCGATTGGGCTCTGGCTAATGTTGAGCCGAGCGAGCCTGGGCTGATGTCAAGCTAAGCGAATCCAGGTCGATGTTGAATCATTTAGGCTCAGGCCATTGTTTAGTCGTCTAGGCCCGAGCCCATGTTGAATCGTCCAAGCTTGGGTTGAGGTCGAGCTGAGCCATTGTCGAGTCTAGGCCCGAGCCAATGTCGAGCGGAGCGGGCCTGGGTGTATGTCGAGTTGATTGGGCCCGAGCTGATGTCGAGTGGAGCGGGCTCGAGCCGATGTCAAGTTGAGTGGGCCCAAGTTGATGTCGAGTCGTCCGGGCTCGAGCCGATGTCGATTGGACACTAGCTAAAGTTGAGTTGATTGGGCCCTGACTAATGTTGAGCTGAGCGTGCCCGAGCCGATGAGTCGAACGTGCTCGGGCTGATGTCGAATCATCCAGGCTCAGGCCATTGTCGAGTCATCCGGGCTCGGGTCGATGTCGAACCGAGTTGGTCCGCGTTCAAGTTGAGTCGGTTTAGACCCGGTTCGAGCCAAGTTAATTTGTGTCCATATCAAAATGAATTTAGTGTAATTGACAAGTGAATTTAATCTAATTAACAAAATGGATTGAAACTAGATTTAGTACACTTTAAATAGATTTAAAAATAATCTATTTAAATTTGATCTAGTTAAAATGGATATGAATTTTAAATCCAATCCATTTATTTGAATATGGGTATGAATTTTAAATCCAATCCATTTATTTGAATTTGGATTGAATCTAATACATCAAACCATAATCTAAACTTATATTAGCTAACTCTATACTTTAGGAAGGATAATCCAATTAATAAATTATGTTCTTATCAAAAATCAATTGTTCTAAAATTCTATAAAAAAACATAAGTAATTTTTCTGACCTAAAATGTTTGTTTTCAAAGTAATTTTCAAAGACAAGCAACAGGATTATTGAAAGATCTAAGAATAAAATAAGTAAGAGAATCATTTATCTCGAATGATTCCAGTAGGACTAATGACTTAAAAAAATACAAAGAATTCTTTACGGTAAATAAGAATTTACTTTATTTAAAAATTTGATCCTAATTCTTTAGTTAGTGTGAGGTGGTATCAAATACTGAAATAGATGAGATATGGAATTGAGAAAAGTTAAAAAAAAAAAGAGAATATGAAAAAGAGAGGAGAGAAAGACACATGTTCGGTGTTTCCAAGGCAGGTACGTATAGTACATACAGTAAATGTTACGTTTGTGTTTTTGTTGTAATATTATTTTGTATGATCTGTTCTGCATGTATTTCATCAACTATTGTTTGTTTGCATTTTTTTTGGTAGGTATTTTTTTTATTGCATATTTGCAAAATTACGATTAAATGAATTCATTTCATTGCATTTAGACGAAATAAGTGTGAAAGATGCATCTATTTTAGAACATAAAGTATATCTCCACTCTACTTTAGAGGCTAGAATTTCTAATTTCATGGGATGAGATTTCCATAATCAGTCAAAACTGCGCTAACTAAAACAAACATATTACTTATAATTTCCTGAAATATAACACGGTTGACCACATTTTATGTAAGAGAAATCTTCATCTGTCTCAAATTTTGTGTTTTCAAATTATATATGTAGTCCTACTCTCAAAAGGATGCCCAGACAAATACGAATGAGAAAGATTTTGGTTGTGAATCTTGCCTCGTTATCAATGAAGTAAAGAGCGATGAGGAGTTTCCGTGCGAAAGGGAAACAATCCCAAGCTTTGACCTTGGATTTTAACAAGTAATGCAATCTTAAAGGCATGCTATGCTTAATTTCCTCATTACTTCTGGTAAGTCACTCGTCCTAGATATCTTCTATATTCTTGCTGCAATCCTCATGTAGTTGGGTATGTATTTTCTTAAGGAATGTGTTGGATATGTCATGATGGCATTATTATCATTTGCACATGCCTTGTTATATACTATATATGTTCTGTTCTTTATCCGGAACATAATAGCTTTCTTATGTAGTATATTCATTTCGAATGTTGAATCTGAAAGAATGTGTTGAACCCTAAACATAATATAAAGTCAGTTGGTTGTTATAATGTACATATAAAATTTCAACACACTTTTAGCATAAAAGTGTTAAAATATGTATTTTGTCCATTTTCGGTTTTAAGTTGTTTTTAAGATGAACGGAATCAGTTAAAAATGATTAAAAGGTTTTAAAAAGCTAAAAATAGGGAAAGACAAATTACTATATTTAATTGTTGTTTTGTAATGAAAAATAATCCCTGTGCATACTATTATTTTTACATATACTATTTAGTTGTAACATACAAATTTTAATACACTTTAAAATTACAAATGCAGATGTTTATTCAGATTGTAATTAAATGAAGAAGGTAAGATGAAAAAGGAACAAGTCTTCAATATTATTTGCACTGTTCTTATCCAATAAGGAACCTGAACAAACCTCGTCATGTTTAATATGATGTAAGACATAACCAATATGGATGTTGTTATTTCTAAATCTAACTTTGTTGCACATGAAGCAGATGGTAAATATAATGTGCACAATGGCAACAGTGGACCTTAGTTATGAGAAGGGAGGAGTGGCGAGAAAGAGTTATATTATTCAACGATACTTGTAAACAAATTATAATGGGACACTCAAACACAAGGATTATCTTCTTGGGAGGAAAACTACATTTTTATTCATCTTTCACAAGTTATAATTATGATATTTCATGACTTAAAATACCCATCAAATTAAAAGCTGATTTATTTTAAAATATTTCTCATAATTAATGAAATAAGAAAATTCACCTCATATAATTTTATTATACGATTTTACGAAGTTATTTTAAAAATTCACCTCATATATATATATATAT
>Ga0123341_1005401_pt1 | contig 11387 bp, 12 predicted proteins | sample Turbeapinknodule_FD_89959 | JGI IMG/M metagenome (GOLD analysis project Ga0123341, IMG submission 89959) | Root nodule microbial communities of legume samples collected from Mexico - Turtle bean Mexico pink nodule | ecosystem: Host-associated > Plants > Roots > Nodule | place: Mexico: Nepantla... | reverse complement strand
GCCGCTAGGGCGCCTCTTTGTCCTCTTTTTTGCAGGAAATTTGCAGGCATTCAGTGGGAAGGAGTCCTTAGCTGACGATTGAGGCCACGCACGAAGACGTCCCGGTCAACCGGACGGAACAAGGTCGATCAGAAGACGACAAGAAAATGTTTTTAGAGTAGTTTGAAGAATCGAATGAGAACTTATGCAATCACCATCTAAGCAGAAGGATTGTAGAGGCAGATGTCATCAATGAAAGATGACCTGGACCTGCTGGGGAAGTTCAAGAGAGAGAGATAAAAGGGAAGAAGTTCAAGCTCGACACCTCGCTATGCAAGGAGCTAGAAGATAAGATAAGATATGGTATTGGAGAACATGAATGCTCTTACATGGTCATCCGTAGACATGCCCGAGATAGACTCAGATTTTCTATGCCACAGACTCACCATGGATGAAAGGGTCAAACCCGTGGTTCTGAGGCGAAGAAAATTCAATCAAGTTAAGCGCCTTATCATCCGAGAAGAAACTCAGGAGCTCTTGGATGTTAGCCACGTAAGGGAGATCTAATACCCTGAGTGGTTGGCAAATGTTGTGTTGGTATAGAAGGCCAACGGGAAGTGGAGGATGTGTGTCTTCTTCACTAACTTGAACAAGGCTTGTCCCAAGGATTCTTACCCACTCCCAAGCATAGGCTCCTTGGTTGACAACGCCTCAGGTTGTCGGTTGTTAAGTTTTCTAGACGCGTTCTTGGGGTATAATCAGATTTGTATGCACCCAAAGGACGAAAGTAAAACAACCTTTATGGTCGAGGTCGCCAGTTACTGCTACAAGGTCATGCCCTTTGGCCTGAAAACGGTTGGCACAACTTATCAAGGGTTGATGGATCAGATCCTTGCCCTAATGCTCGGGCGACACATCCAAGCATATGTAGACGACATGGTCGTCAAGTCAGAAAGGAAAGATCAGCATATTGTTGATTTGGAAGAACTATTTGTAACAATAGCGAAGTACCATTTGAAACTTAATCCAGACAAGTGTGTGTTCAGGGTGGAAGCAGGAAATTTTTTTGGCTTCCTGTTGACTGAAAGAGGCATAGAGGCAAACCCTGGAAAGTGCGCAACAATAATAGGGATGAGAAGCCCGACCAATGTGAATGAAGTACAACAGCTGACCGGGTGCATGGCCACCATATCCCGTTTCTTGTTGGTCAGTGGAGATAAGGGGTACCCCTACTTCCAATGTCTTAAGAAGAACAATGGTTTTGCATGGACTAGTGATGAGCATATATTTACCCATACTCAATAGCTTTAATCATGGATTATTGGACTATAATAATAAATAAATCCTTTGTTTTAATTCATATTCATATAATTGGGTTTATTTGGTTCTTAACTATTATTATTGTTAATTTTGTGTTTTTAGAGTAAGTCCAAGTTGCTTCGTGAACCAAAAACAGAAAACAAATTCCAAGGAGAAGAAAGAGAAAATAAAATCTACAATATCTTAGAAACAGAATTGAAAGCAAATCTTCTTCAAAATACAAGAATTCTGGAAAGTTGGAAACTTGAAAATTGTTAACAAAATATAAACTACAATATTTTCCCAAGATCCTTCGAGCAGAAAAGCCTATAAAAGGACACAAGCATCAAGGAGAAACGGGGGAGCTTCATAGGGTTTTCTTAGTTTCTTTTCTTTGTAATTCTTTTGTTTTGTCTTCGCATGGAAGTCTAAACCTTTTTGGTTGATTCTTTTGTAATTCCCCATTGAGTTCTGAGGTTTTGTTCAATAAAAGTTTCGATTTTTAATTCTCTATAACAATTGTTTTAATATTTTGATATTATGGAAAACTGGTTTTTGTGAGAGGTGATACTTGAACGCATGATTGAGAGTCTTCTTTATCTTAAACTTTGGTTTCTTAGTTAGTTCGCATTGTTCTAATTAATTTCTTGGGCGCATGATTCAAAAGAGAGGAGATAAGCATTCCCATGGAGTATACGCATGGAACAAAGTGGGTATTGATTAAACCAGTAGACGCATGCTTTACTGGTGAGTTTCAATTGAATTAGATTGGCGCATGTTTAATCTGGTTTAGCTCTATTGGAGAATTGAGAAAAGATTAATATTTAGAGAACCTATGAAGAATTCAATGGTGGACGAACTTGGGGATCAACCATTTTTTCTTTATTATTTTAATATTTTTTATATTTTCTGCACAACTGTCTAAACCTCTTTTTTATTATTATTATTATTATTGCTTTGCAAATATATTCTAAACACTGATTTACTTATTTTTACTATTGGATTCGTTGGGAGACGACTTGGGGTCATCTAACCATAATTATACTATCATCTCTCTAGTGTTAGACAAGTGTACGCTAGAATTATATTAATTTGACAGCAAAACGATAGCTATCAACTAGTGAATGTGAAGAAGCTTTCACCAAGTTGAAAGAGTACTTGGTCGATCCCCCTGTTCTTGGTAAGCCAGTCTCAAGAGTCCCTAATTGTCTTTATTTTGCAATTACAGATCGGGTAATTAGCTCGGTCATTTTGCAAGATCAGGATAGGGTCCAAAAGCCAGTCTATTTCATAAGTAAGGTGTTGCAGGGACCAGAGACTCGGTACCAAGATATCGAGAAGGCTGCCCTAGTTGTGGCGTTCACAGCTCGACGATTTCGCTATTATTTTCAGAGCTTTACCGTTATTGTCATGACCGTACTTCCCATACGTAAGGTCCTCCAAAAGCCTGATATAGCAGGTCAGATGGTCCACTGGGTGGTTGAGGTATTCGAGTTTGACATACAGCATGAACCATGAGGGCCAATCAAAGGCCAGGTGTACGCAGACTTTATGGTGGAACTTTTATCCAAGGACTCTCAACTTGATCCTAATGATTTTCAATGGGTCCTTTCGATAGATGGATCCTCCAACCAACAAGGGAGTGGAGTTGGGGTCATTTTAGAAGGACCAAGCAGGCTCTTAATCAAGCAAGCGCTCAGGTTTGCGTTTAAAGCGAGCAACAATCAAGTTGAGTACGAAGCCTTGATAGCAGGGATGTTGTTAGCCAAAGAGTTGGGAGCTCGGAGCCTGCTGGTAAAGAGTGACTCATTGCTCGTCACTGGGCATGTCACAAGCGAGGATCAGGCCAAGGATCCACAACTAGTTTCATACCTCAGGTACGTAAGGATCTTGAGAGCAACTTTCTCTACGTTTGACCTTGTTTATGTTCCCAAAGAACAAAACTCCTAAGCAGACCTGTTGTCTAAGCTAGCTAGCTCAGGGAAGGGAGCTCGGCAGAGGTCAGTGATCCAAGAGACATTGAAGTCACCCAGGACATCTGTAGAAGGGTTGTCTGAAGTCGACCACTTGGAGGTCTTGGGGATAGCTCAAGAAAGGGGAGAAATCATCGGTCGATGGTTCAAGAAACCTTGAAAGTCCCAAAAATAACCAACCCTGAGTTATTTGAGGATGAACTTCTTGAAGTTTTGCAGGTTGACACAACAGAAATTTCGATAACCCCCTACAAGGCAGGGCAGTATACCCTGATAGATGGAAACCTTTTTTGTCACAGTTATACTCACCCGATCCTCACATGTGTAAGTGGAGATCAGTGTGCTCGCATAATGGTCGAGCTCTATGAAGGCATTTGCGTAGCCACATAGGAGGACGAGCTCTCTTGTTGAAAGTCGTCCGAGCTAGGTATTATTGGCCGACGATGAAGGAGGATTGTGTGAGATATGTGCAGCGCTATGAACAATGCCAGAAGCACGTTGATTGGTGCCATGCACCAGCCGAGGAGCTACGATTGATTTATAGCCCATGACCCTTCCCACACGAGGAATAAACATTTTAAGCCATTTTTCTTTGGTAATACGTCAGATGAAGTACCTCATTTGTGACCATCGAATACTTTACCAAGAGGATTGAAGTTGAGCTAGTGGCACAAATAACTTCTCATAAAGTCCAACATTTTGTGTAGAAGAACATTGTTTGATGTTTTCAGATTCCGAGGCACCTAGTGTCCGACAACAGAACTCAGTTCACTAGTCAACAGTTGGGAAAGTTGTGCTCGGAGCTCGGGATAAAGTACATGTTCGCTTTGATAGAACACCCCCAGACGAATGGCCAGGCTGAGTCAGCTAACAGGATCCTACTAAGAGGGTTGAAGAGGAGATTAGAAAAGGCAAAGGTAACTTGGTCAGAGGAAATTACCAGAATTCTGTTGTCCTATGACACCACCCCGCAATTGAACCAAAAAGACACTTTTTTGTTTGGTATATGGGTCAAATGCCATGATACCAGTGGAGATACAAAAGAATTCTCACAGGTTCAAAAATTTTGTTGTTGAAGAATCTAATGAAGGAAGGAAGGTGAACCTAGATTTTTTGGACAAGGTGCGTGATCATGCCCGTATCAATTTGGAGGCTTTAAAGAGAAGGGTGGAGTTAAAGCACAAGACCAAGACGAAACCTCAACAGTTCAAGGTTGTCGACTTGGTGATGCGAAAGGCCCACCCCTACCTGATGGAGATGTGCCTTCATATTTTCGGATTTGTTGATGAGTTGCGGAAGCTTCAGGGATTGAAGATGGAACAAGGTCCTCTTAAGAGTGGTGGTGACCTTGAAGGTGCATGAGAGGTAAGATTTGAGAGTGGTGAGGCCAACTCTACTTGGAAAGGGAAAGTTTGTGAAGATTAAAAGCCTAACCTAAGAGGTTTTGGGCAAGAAGTGAAATTGGCACAATTTTGGCAGCAATTCACTAATGTATTAATCTTGAATTTACATGACCCAAGCTCCTCTATATATAGCAAGAGAGGGATGAATATGAAAATAGAATTGGAGGGAAATTCAAATGTTGGCACATGGGAAGGTGGCTCCTAAATTCAGCACATGTGAGGTAGATTCTAGAATTCTTCCATGTGCTAGGAGTTCTAGAACCTTACGCTCCACTTAGGCTAAATGTGGGTTGGACCTAAGTTTAATTAGGAGTAGGAAAATCTAATTAAACTTAGGTTAGCATTTTAGGTACCACTTTGCATGTTTCAACAAAAATACAAAAGAATTAAACTATGCTACTTTTGACCAAAATGTAAAAACTATTCTACATTAGAGTTTATGACATGTAGAATGCGTCCTCTTGACTCCTCTTTGACTATAACTCTAGTGGTTGCCTTAATTTTACATTTTGGTGGCCTTTCAATGGATTGGTGATGGGGCCTCTTCCATCACTACCAGTTAGAGAATAAGCTATCTTCAAAGTGGACTGGCCCGTTTCGTGTAGTCGAGGTGCTCGAAAATGGAGCATATAAGCTGGAAACCCTGGAGGAAGGAGCCATCCCACGAACGTGGAACGTGGCCAATCTCAAGTTTTACTTCAATTAAGACATTTCGTTTTGATGATTTTATTTTAAACAATATGATGTTTAAGGTGATGCTCTTTTTTTCTTGAAGGGGTTTTTCAACGAGGTCACCTAATGATAATTTTTTTTTTTCAGAAAATGGTGCATTAGTTTTGATTGAATAGCATTAATGTAGCACGTGGTAAGTTGACCTAGCTTGGCGTAAGTACATCCACCCAAGCATAGGCGCCCTGTGAGATTGATTTGTTTGTTGATTTACTTGATTTAGTGCATGGTAAGTCGACCTAGCTCGGCGTAAGTACGTCTACCTGAGCATAGGTTCCCTGTGAGGTTAATTTGTTTGACGATTTACTTGATTTAGTGCATGGTAAGTCGACCTAGCTCGGCGTAAGTACGACTACCCGAGCATAGACGTCCTGTGAGATAAATTCATTTGTTGAATTAGCTAATTTGGCACGTGGTAAGACGCCCTAGCTAGAGTGAATAGAGTCATCCGAGTATAGGCGCTTTGTGGAGTGGGTCTATTAGATTTAGTTTGGCACATGCTTAGACTTCTAGCTCGAAATGAATGGAGTCATTCAAGTATAGGCGCCCTGTGACGAGGAGTTATATGGTGAAGTTGGAGTGAAGGTTGTCTTAACCCCGAATGCATCACCTGCTTAAGGGTAGACGCTCTACCAAGGTAAATAAATTATTACTTTACGCTTAAGTTAGCATAAATTTGTTATGTTATTTATAAAGAGATTGAGTTAAGCATTGAGGCATACATTTGTATACGTAAGAAGGTATACAAACGCTAAGAAGGAAAAACATGCATACAATTGTTCAAAGGATCATAATGTCAAGTAAGTGTGGCAAGCCAATAAATATTATAAATAATAATCATTATAAAAGTTAATATTAGTCCTCTCTCAGTTGGTCGTCGACCACGGTTTTTCCCGGGTCTAGTGTAGAAAGGTCCATGGTAAGATGGACTATTGTTGCTTGCTCTAGGGCAATTTCAAAACCGGCCAAGAAGGATCGGGTAACGTCATCTTTGAGAGACTCAATCATCTTGTTGGAGTCTTTTTCTTTATGAGACATCTCTTTCTTTAGGTTCTCTATTTCGCCCAGAAGCTTGTCTTTCTCTTCGAATAGGGCCAATGCCTCTTGGGTCTTCTCGGTATAGAGATGCTCAAATTTTTTATACAGGTCGCTAAGTCGGTTGATCTCCATCTGAAGGCGGTCCATTCCTTTGCGGAGTTCCATGATCTCTTTATTTTTGTTGTCTTCAAACACTTTGCGATCTTGCACTTTGTCTTGAGCCAGGCATGTCAAGGCAAATGCTTGGCTGAATAACTTCAAGGAGTCACGACGAAGGAAGTCTTCGTCATGGAATGATAATCTGTTTTTGTCTTCGTGAGGCAGAAAGAAAGCCTTACCATGAGCAAGGACATCGAAGTCAGCATCCCATAAGCTTTCTCTGCATGAGCTTTCGGCCTCACACTCTTGGATGGTAATGACCTCCTGGTGTGAAGCTCAACCATTCGAGTTGGAGTGTTCGAGGAGGGGAGCTGCCTCTTACCTTTTTATCTTGAAAACAAGGTTTGAGTTGGTTTGCTCGTCCTGGTCAGATGGGACTGGAGCAACCTCGACAGGGGCCTTCCTTTTGGGTGCCAACGAATCCTTGCTCGTGCTGGTGGCTGCTCTCATCTTTCTAACGCGCTCGGCAATCTCCGCTTTGCCAATGTTGGACAACATCCTTTTTGAAAAGAATAAGATAAGTAAATGGTTAATAATAACGGTATAGGTACCTTTACAAGGAAAGAAAATGAGGAGTACCATTATTGGCCTTCAAAACGCCGGGGAGATACTCTTTAGTCAGTAGATAAGAGGTGTCAAATACAACCTTCAAGCTTGTAAAAAATTCACATATACCCTGGTTTTTTGGAGACAAATCTTCCAAGCACTGAGCATTCTGGAATTTAGGCTCAAGGGTCCATTACAGGAGAAATCCATCCAGAAGGGTTGGATCTCATGTTGAAGCTCGGACATAGATAAATTTACCTTTAAAAAATTTGTATGAAGACTGGAAGAGGGTGAGCAAAACACTTCCAGGGGCACCGTTCAGGGACACCCATATTTTACTGCTCGTGTGTTTAGTCTCAAAGAAATATAGGAAAACTTTCACAATTGGCGAGATGTCAAACTGTAAACACAAAATAACGAAAGTTCGGATCAATGCCCAACTATTGGGATGTAGCTGGGCAGGAGTTACATTGAGCTCGGTTAGTACCTCCTTTTAAAAATGGATAGGGGAAGACGAAGGAGAACCTTCTTGAAAAAGGTGGCGTTAAAATAACAAATTGGACCATTGGGGTCTGACGACTCATCACAGCAAATAGGTTCTCCCTCCCTACACTCTACAGTTTTAACACACCCCTCGTACTTTTTATTCATGGTACACCCGTTTTCTCTCAACTCCTTGAGACGTAAATGGGTTGTGTAATACGAAACCTCTTTTAAAAGCTCTTTTTTTGGCCCAAGGATACATTGAACCATAATCCATTGCATATATAGCTAAAACACAAGCATAAACACAAACAAAATACAAGCACAGTACATGCCAGATAGAGAAAGAGAATCATAATAAGATTACAGTTCAAGCAATGCAATCGGTCAGGTGCTCAGGACCTCGACCCAAATGTTAGTAAGACAGCTCGAAAAAAATAATTGAAATAGAAAGAATATTTTGATTTTTTATAATACATACGTTAATTAAATATCAATAAAAGTTGTTGGGAATAAAGTAGTTAGCATCCGAAAATAAAGGTGCATGTGAACAAAATGATTTATTGTTGTTAAGCACCCGAGAATAAAGGTGCACGTAAGCAATATGCTTTTCTGTTATGATTATATGCTTTCTATTAAGATTATACTTTTGAAAATTGTTGAAGGAGTATATATAAAAGGGGTTTGAGACCCCAAGTAAAGGTACGTTTATGAATACTTAGGACTGAAACTAATTTGATATATTAAATGCTTTCATTGACTTGATTGTCAGAGTGTGATTAACATGTAAAACCCCATTTGTCCCAGTGAAGCGCCATCTCGGAACAACAATTAGAGACAAAGCAGAAGAGGAGCTTGCCCATTCAGTCCGTCTGAGGTCAACTGGTGAGAACATATAGCCTAAATCTTTTTGACCTTGTAGAGTATATTTGCCCTCCAGATTTGAGAAATTATATTTTTGTAGAGTCTTGTTGATTTTGTTGTGCTTGGCATTGTGTGCACGTGTTTAATGCAAGAAAATTTTGCACTTGGATGACCACTTTGATCATGTGGAGACATGTAGTTCTCTCTGGGCTCGAGTGGGATAGAGTCTAGAAGGTTCTGTCTTGGCGAAAGTACCGTTTCGTGATATATGCCTGAAATCATTGTGGTTATTGGATGCAAAATGGTTGGGAGAGAGTAATGGGATTTCAAAAAACTATATATAAGGGTAAGGTCCCTCATTGGGAGGACATCTGGTTTTTTATTCGTATACCGAGTTGTAGTGAGGTGCAAAAGTATCCCTTCCTTTCAGGTTAGTCGTGCCTACTTCTTCAAGTTCGTCGAGTTATTTGGGTCTTTTCAAGTGGTATTGGTGAACATACATGATAAATTCATTGTCTTTAGTATGTTGATGCTTAAGCGAGATGTTGAGGTTCGCATCGTCCCGGTCGAGAGGTGTTGTGCGATTTACAATTATGTCATGGTCGAGAAGGGGCCAAATTCTATTTCTTTTATGTTTATTCATATTAGTTTTTTCTTTGACGTTTTATCATGGATGTTCTCCAAATACAAAACATTGCTCTCATACAATTTCACACGAACTCGTTACCTTGTTACAAGCATTTCGCCTTTTGAGAAAAATCCTTAAGTTAACCAGAGGGGAATGTGCCTTTTTGCACAGTTTACAAAATTTTACAAGAATTTAAGGGTAGGTTTTTCAAAAAAACTTGTCGAGTAGATGGGATAGCCATTTTTTAATTTGATGATGAGGGAAAACCTTTTTTTTTTATTGGACTTGTCCTTTTATCCGATATAAAAAATGGTGGAGGTCATCAATGACTTCCGAGGACCTAAAGGTCTTTAAAATCTTATTTCAGTTGTCGTGGAGGCTTTTCACCCAAAACATCCTCATGTATATCTCTCCCCTACTCTATGTATTACATTTTTTTTTATTAATAATAAATAAATTAAATAAAACAGTATATTTAGAGGTATCCCAACCCTTTTAAAAAAACACTAGGCCCTCCTATGATTAAAAACCAAACATTATGGCTTTAAGCCATAAGAACAAATTAAAAGGGTCAGCCTGCAAAGAACCGTCTATAAATTGTCCAAACAAGTAACTAAAATTTATCATCCAGAGTGAGCATAAACAACACGAGAAAGCATGGAGCAACAATAGCCATTATGCACCAAACTCCCCATACTAGCAGCAGAACAACACCGTACTCTCTCTACAGAACAGCATGATGCCACCCCAGACTTTGGTTCGAGCCAAAAGAGACTAACACTAGACCAACATATACTTCCCTGTATAACGCATTATGCCCTCACACAACTGCTCCAACCTGTTTCGGTAAACCCCTGCTATATGCCTTACTTCAACTGCTACCTTTCCTGATGTGCGTAGCACTGCTCCAACATCCTGCTGCCACCTCCATACCAACTTAACTTGACCATAAAATGGAAGACTGAACTGCTTCATACCCCAGCTAGAGCTGCCTGGGTCAAATTAGAACTCAGAGCATCCAAGACCAGCAGGGATCGTTTCTGATACTGGACATTAATTTGTTTCCTTCACCCTAATACTATACCATGTTGGCCAAAGATTATGCAGCTATTACTTCCAAGACAGCACACCACTCTTGGCATTGTACACCTCCGTTGACTGCTGGAAGACCAAAACCACTCCAACCTACTTGCTTTCCTTACCTATAAGCTCTCCTTTTCCAATTTGCATCAGGTTCCTGCACTAACCAAATTAGTATACAACACCGTGTTGAATTTATAGCATCACCAAACAACAGGTTTACGCTGTCCAGCCATCACCCCTGCCGTCCCTTTCAACCTCACATCTTCTATATATTCCCTGTGGCTGACTAAAAACCAGCTCACCTGCATCTTCTCACTTACACCCCACTCACTTCATGGTTGCTATATGCTGTTAAACCTCCCAGAGGACTCAACCCTCCAACATTGCAGGGGCCTGCCTCATCATACCAGGAACCATTATGAGAGTTTCTTCTCTTTGTGATCAACTTACAAAGAGTTGTCTTCATCAGCTGCAGCAAAAAAACTTAAGACACCATCTCTTCTCCAAACACGACAGGAAAGCCTTACCAAGTAGAACCAAACAGCAGTAAGCCTATAGGTCAATCTTCTCCACTTCCATCTCATATGAACTTCACAGGATGAACATTCTACATCCTATTTCCAATTAACAGCTTTTAATGCAGATAGATGGGTTGAGAACCTAGTCAACAAAGGAATGGTTAAATAAATGTACTTTATGCTTCATCCACAACCAAGACTTGAGTTGAACCTTATGAAAAACCTCCTCTGCATCTACTACCCCTTGCTACTACCCCTTGCTGAAAAGTAATCAGGTTCCTTTGATCCCAAATGCATCTAATGACATTTGCCTAGACACCTTTCCAGTTTTGATTTTGCTCGTTACTAGCTTGAAACAAGTGAACACTTTGAAAATGCAACTTTAAATCGTTTTGTTGGACAAAGGAGATACCTATCCAATGAAAACACAAAGACCAAACCCGTTGAGCATGTTTACACTCTAAGAAAAGATGTTGGCATGACTCCTCCTCTAACTGACACAATGGGCACACCGTGGAGTTCAACATCACTCCTCTCCTGCTCAAACTCACTCTTGTAGGAAGTGATGGAAGAGGGCCAAGCACAACCTCACAAGAAAGACAAGAGCCAAGACATAAGCATCCAAAGCCAAACCAAGAGCGTCTAGGCCAATGGAGGAAGCGTCTAGGCCATGGGAGGAGCGTCT
>Ga0123341_1005400_pt1 | contig 11387 bp, 7 predicted proteins | sample Turbeapinknodule_FD_89959 | JGI IMG/M metagenome (GOLD analysis project Ga0123341, IMG submission 89959) | Root nodule microbial communities of legume samples collected from Mexico - Turtle bean Mexico pink nodule | ecosystem: Host-associated > Plants > Roots > Nodule | place: Mexico: Nepantla... | reverse complement strand
GAAAAATTGGAAATTATACATATATATATAAGCTAACCGTATGTTCATTTTATAATATGTTTGTAAATAATGGTTTGTAAAACAGTATTAATGGGTTAGAATCGAAAATTGATTTGTAAAATAAAATATGTACTTATTCATGATTTTGATTTATTAAAATGAACTAATTTTATTTATAAAGTATCTTCATGGGAAAATGTGAATAGTGTATCAAAATTTGTATTGCTATATTTTTTTTTTCAGATGAGAGGCAATCAATATATTTCGATCTATTCAATATTTTATTTAATTTATTTTAATGACAACTTCATTTTCCATATTTATTTCCAACTTGGTATTGAAATCTAAGATCATGTATTCTTTTATCAATAAAGATTATTTAAAGAGAGAAGTTGAAAAATCATTTATCGAATTAAATATTTTCAAAATCAAACATTTTAAATCTTATTATTATTTTTTATTACTAATATACTTTAAAACTAATATGAAAAATAATTAAATTTGTTATGTTGGATGCAAACATACAAACACTGTTTTATTTTTAAAAATCAGTGATTGAATTTCAATTTAATTATTAAAAAAACACAATTTCGTGAACTATGAACGTGGTTAAGGGGTTGTTGGCTTAAACCCTAGAGAGCAGAAGAAGCCGCTTTTTCCAGACCCTTCTCTTTCCTTTCAAAAACCCCACACACTCTCTCTCCCATTCTCTCACTTTGCCTTTGCATTGGGTGCTCCATTGCTGCATTTCTTTACTTTCTCTCTTCATTTCTTATTCGCATCATGTATCGTTTTGCTTCTAGCCTCGCCTCCAAAGCAAGGTCACCCTCCTATCCACTCTTGCTTTTGTTTGTTCCCTCTTATTCCTGTGTTGTGTGGAAGTCAAATTGTTCATCTGGGTTACAGAAAATCTTGCAAAATGGATCAAAGTTTGATTTTTTAATCATTACCTCATTGGGTATTGTGTGATTGAGTCTTACATGTTGGGTGCTAAGTTGTGGGTTTGGAGGCTAACACCTGACTGGGATTAATGGAGTTTTTGTTTTGACTTTGAATTGCTGTTTCTTTGGTTGCAGGATTGCTCGGAGTGGCAGCAAACAGGTGGAACTCTAATGTTTTAATGACACTTCTTTTTAAGTATTGTAACGCTGACATTTGAAAATGTGATTTTTTTGGAGATTTGTGAGGGTAAACCGTTAGTTTATGTTCTTTTTTTTGGTCTGTTATCTTTTGCTGCATGATTTAGGTTGGAAGTAGGTTGAGCTGGAGCCGAAATTATGCGGCTAAAGACATTAGATTTGGTGTGGAGGCTCGGGCTCTGATGCTTAAGGGTGTTGAAGAGCTTGCAGAAGCTGTCAAAGTAACCATGGGTCCCAAGGTAACTAAGTGGATTATTTGTTTGCTTTGTGTTTGTTGTTTTCTTACATTCTTTTGTTGATGTTAGATGGGGAGAGTTATTGTTTGTAAAGGAGGTAGAATAAGTGGTAAGTGTAGAAGGAATGCCATTTCTGTATGATCACGGCTGAATCTCATTTGTCTATGAAGTCAATTTTTTGCTTTAGAGGGACAAAAGTACTATTTGACTAATAATGAACGATATTAATGCTAGTCTGTTTTGAGGTATTGTCACTGTTCAATAGTTTATTGATGTTGAGTTTATTCTCTTTAAGGGGCGTAATGTGGTAATTGAGCAAAGTTTTGGTGGCCCTAAAGTAACCAAAGATGGAGTAACTGTTGCAAAGAGCATTGAATTCAAGGATAAAGTTAAGAATGTTGGTGCCAGTCTCGTAAAGCAGGTTGCTAATGCTACTAATGATGCGGCTGGTGATGGTAAGCTGACATATCTAACATCTTATTATTATATCAGGACATGGTATAGATGCTAGTAGGCTGCACACTGACATTTAGCAAGCTTTTATTATGTAGTAATTTAAATTTTACCGTGACTGAAATAATGAGGGAGCATTTCAATTGTTTTGTAGGAACCACGTGTGCCACGGTCCTTACACGAGCTATATTTGCTGAAGGCTGCAAATCAGTTGCTGCTGGAATGAATGCAATGGACCTGAGGCGTGGTATAAATATGGCTGTTGATGCTGTTGTAACAAACTTGAAAAGTAGAGCTCGGATGATTAGCACATCTGAAGAAATAGCACAGGTTTGTGGAACAACTTTGTTAATGCCTTTCCTTGCATATTGCAGGAGATGCTAATATAGACTCTGAGTTTTGAATTTGAATTGATAGGTTGGGACAATATCTGCTAATGGAGAGCGTGAAATTGGTGAGCTGATTGCCAAAGCTATGGAGAAAGTTGGCAAAGAGGGAGTTATCACTATTTCAGTAAGTTTTATCTGATCATGCTATATATTAGTGTTTTACATGCCTATTTTTACTTGTAGAAAGATTTTAATTTATTACGTGTTGCTTTTCTTTGTGGAGATAAGTGTGAGGGTTGTTTAGTAGTTTGGATTTGTACCCCTTTTATATTTGTAGCTTATGAGCTTGATCATTGAACTATTTCAGGATGGCAAAACTTTATATAATGAGTTGGAAGTTGTTGAAGGAATGAAGCTTGACAGGGGCTACATATCTCCTTATTTCATAACAAATGATAAGAACCAGAAATGTGTATGTTCTTTATCTATGTACTTCGCAACATTAGACTATTTATAAAAGCAGTCTGTTAAATCCCCTTGCTCATGAATACTTGTTTGTTTTATATACTTACCACCATGCATGTCTTGTGCCTCTAGGAACTTGAGGATCCCCTCATTCTAATCCATGAGAAGAAAATCTCGAGTATAAATGCTGTAGTTAAAGTATTAGAGTTAGCTTTGAAGGTGAGAAGTGTCATTCACTTTCTTTTGCCTCTGACTTTTAAAATATTGATATTGGCTGACTGACACCTGCTCTCATTGTCAGAGACAAAGACCGTTATTGATTATTGCTGAGGATGTTGAAAGTGATGCTCTTGCAACACTTATTCTAAATAAGCTTCGGGCTGGAATTAAGGTTCGTTTTGCCTGCTTGACTGTAGGTTCCTGATTATTTGGATTATTAGTCAGAGTTGATGTTATATATGAAGCTTTGCTGTAGGTATGTGCTATTAAGGCCCCTGGTTTTGGTGAAAATAGGAAGTCTGGTCTCCAAGATCTTGCAGTTCTCACAGGAGGAGCAGTAAGTTTACTGTTTTGAGGTTACTGCTGCATTAAATCTTATTTTGTGAACTTATTAATGATAGCTTTTCTGTATCCCAATAGCTTATCACTGAAGAACTTGGCTTGAAGCTTGAACAAGTGGATTTGGATATGCTTGGCAGTTGCAAAAAAGTAAGAATTTAGCTTTATTTGTAAAACATTTGAATCCACTTTACAACTTTTGTACCTTTTTCCCAGTTAATGTTGTTTACTGGTTCTGGTAGAGGATGTTGAATTTCCTGGAGCAACTTTCTTGTTTGATGTTGGAATATATTTTCATTGTGTTCTCTGCTCTTATCATGAAAGTGCATAGGGTTAACGTGGACAACTCATTTATTGTTGCAGATAACTATTTCTAAGGATGACACTGTCGTTCTTGATGGAGCTGGTGACAAGAAAGCAATTGAGGAAAGATGCGAACAGGTTTGACTTAGTTGATCTATAATTTGGTTTTCCCATAATACATGTATTCTATTTCCAGCCAACATCTCAGGTTTAATGCCATATCTGACTTGTTTGTATTGACTTTTGATAAACAGATTAGATCAGCAATTGAAAACAGTACCTCGGATTATGACAAAGAAAAGTTACAGGAGAGATTAGCCAAGCTTTCTGGTGGTGTTGCAGTGCTTAAGGTATACTTATTTCATCTTGGTTTCATGGTTTGTCTGCGGTGAACATCCCACTGTTGTTCTATTTTGACAAAAGTAACATTTGAAAAATACTTTTCTACAGATTGGAGGAGCCAGTGAAGCTGAAGTTGGTGAGAAGAAGGATAGAGTGACAGATGCCTTGAATGCAACTAAGGCTGCTGTTGAAGAGGGCATAGTACCCGGTAAAATATTAATGCTAACAGTTTATTAGTTTTACAATCATGAATGATATCTGACCTCAATTTGTTCTGGTATTTCAGGTGGTGGTGTTGCTCTTCTATATGCATCAAAAGAGTTGGATAAACTTCAAACTGCTAACTTCGATCAGAAGATTGGCGTCCAGATTATCCAAAATGCTTTAAAGGTCTGTTTTTTATTTGCTCTTATGCTCCTCCATATCACATTTTGATTCTGACACTTGTGCAAGCAAAACTTGCTCCACGATTTTCTTCTCATCCTAGTGTTCATTCTGCTATATGAATTGATATTCTTAAGATCTATGAAATTGTTTAAGACTTTTAACTGAAATTGCTAATTTGGGTTGCCATTATATTCTTTCTTGTCCCCAAAATATAATGCAGACACCCGTGCTCACAATTGCATCAAATGCGGGAGTTGAGGGTGCAGTTGTTGTTGGCAAACTATTGGAACAGGACGATCTTGATTTAGGATATGATGCTGCCAATGGTTAGTGTTCTTTTATTTCATTTTCTCTTGTTGTGTATTTGTTCCTCGACAGAAGAGATACTGATTTTGCTTATATTTTTTTTTTGTTTCTATTCCGAAATTAGGTGAGTATGTGGATATGGTTAAATCTGGAATCATTGACCCATTGAAGGTGATTAGGACAGCCTTGGTTGATGCAGCAAGGTAGGATATTCTGAAATGTTATGTAGATATTGATGCATTTTAACTGTTTGTTTGTTATGTAGTTGGTTATAACCAGACTTCTAGATATGTACCTTTTTGTTTTGTGTACGTTGGTTAATGCTTATGACCCTTTTTCTGCAGTGTATCATCTTTGATGACAACAACTGAAGCTGTTGTGTCTGAACTTCCTAAGGATGATAAGGATATTCCAGCTATGGCTGGAGGAATGGGTGGCATGGATTATTAACCGGCTTCGATTGGTTTCATTGCACCTGAAGACATAGATTGGTGCTGAACCCACACTCACAACCTTTTTTTGTTGTTAAATTATGTGTGAAGGCATCACTGTAATCATAGTGAGAGAACGAGATGTAGGTAAGAAAATTTGACTGTAATAATTCCAATTACAAGACATTTGGAACAATTTTTTCCTCCCAAAACTGAATTGATTTAAGGAATTCCGTCCATATTTAGTACAAGTACACTCTCCAAAACTGAAAACAATCATCATAATTTATCTTTTAACCTCGATGGATCAGTATAATGTAAACAATACTCCATGGTCATATCTGATCGAAAAGTATGAAGTTTGTTCCCATCTGGTTACGGGTTTCACTTTCATGTCAAGATGGTCAAGATCTGGTTTATTACCGTTTAGTTTGGATTTTATTATTTGTGCAGAATCATTATTCTATGACTTGGAGAAGAACAATAAAGGAGCATTGATAATAGCTCTGAAATTTGTGCAAAAACATAAGCTACATAAGCTAAGTTTCTAGGCCCTGCGCGTTAATATAAATAAAACCCTTCTGGAGATATGAAGATATACACACTCAATCATTTTTAAAATTATTCTTAGACTTCTTTCAGCCTCATTTGCCTCTACGCCGATTTTTGGTTGCTGCACAATTTGAACAATACCATTTTCCTTTTGGTTGTTCTTTCAGGCCAACACAACCGAAATGGAACCACTCTATTTTGCACTGTCAATTTGAATAGATAAGGAAATATGTAAGCAATGTAGATAAAATGGACAAAAAATGTATAAGGGAAAAACAAACACCTACGTTGGGGTTATCACATGCAACCATCGCTCCATAGCTAACTTGATTACAAAAGCAGTATGTGGGTTCATTTGGATCAACAGGTAAATCTAAATCCATGCCAGTTGGCTTTGCTGTGGTTTGTGCTTCTGTTGCTGCCGCTGTGACCAATGTGGTTTGGCGTGTTCTGGAGAGTTAGTTCAAAAAATGCATCAGATTGTAAGCTCTTGCTTGCTATGTTTGATATATTTTAGCATACATGAAGCATAAGTGTATTCTAATGGGAAAACAGGAGAAGAAAAAAGAGAAAGCTAAACTTATATATAAATACCACTTCTTCATTTCATAAACTTATATTATAAATGTTTTAAGGATAATGCTCTTTTAAGAGTAAAATGAAATCTGCTGTTGTTACGAAGGTAGTCATAAGGAATTATAAAACGAAATTCTGACATTTTATTACATCATAAGGATTTTTCATCATGGTAAAATATTTTTTAAAATAAATTTGGCTTCCAAACATTTCACTTCTAGGGTTTTGTATCAGAATAAGTAGTACTTGAGGATCTAGAACTTTCATATACTAAGTATTTTGGATCAATTGAGGTTTAACTACATATAGATGCTATGATTGATGACAGTAAGGTATCCGGATAGCAATGTACAAGCACATAAAAACAAAGAACCATACCATAATGTCAAGAGTCGTGAAAGTATTAAATGAAGAAAAAACATATAAGGCATATAAAACATGGAATGATAGCAGAAAATTATCATATATTTCTTCCTTCAAAATTGATATCTGCCTATTCATTAACTTCTGAGTCAATGCTTTTTAGGTATCAGAAATTGAATTCAAGTAACAACGACATTCTATTCTTCACCAAGAGTGAAAGTAGGGAGCAGATACAAGGTACAGGCTCTGTTGTTAATAATTAAGAAAAAAAAATGTTTAGAAATCATGGAAGTAAGCATTTACCTAATCAAGAGTATGTTAAAAAAGGGGAAGAAAAGGTTGTTTTTTTCAATGTGGCCATTGGCAAGCCATTTGGGCTCCTTTGAAGGTGTTCTAAAAGGAAGTTACGAGTGCTTATTTTGTGGGGAGACTATAACAGGAGAGAAGATTCAAAGGTCTTGAATTGATGAAACCAAATTCAGTGTTGATCAACAAGGAATAGTTTCTTTATTATTTTAGGCCTTGAGGACAAGGTGCTTTACCGGAAGGCATTATTAGGACCAAATCTGATTCAGGCACTTATAATTTGTAATAGGAAGTTATTTTTGCATTAATTTTGGATTAGGCAGTTATAGGTTATTATGACGTGACAGTAAGTCATTTTATATTAATTTGGGTGACTTTAAAGGGAACTAAGGTATCATATTGTTAGGTGGAAACTCCACATTTGTACTCAAGAAGTAATTCTTGAGTTCATCACATAACAGTATCATAAAGGCAAGAATCCTTATTTAGGAAATGCACGTGACAGTAAAAAAGCATAAAGGATAAGTTATAAGCTATTAGAAAATCGATTAAAATGATTTCTAGAAGAGACATACTTTTTTCGTCCTCTACCAGTCCCACTCTCATTACCCCTTCCAGGTTTTGTATTACCCTCGGGACCGGAAGCAGGCACTCCAGTTATTGCAGCATTTTCTCTTTCTGTCATTAATCATATAAAATTAGGTTTTATTCACAAATAGGATTAGTTTGTTATCAAATACAATACACTTCAACTATATCACATATAGAAGACTATTAACAACATTTACACTGCAGATTATAAGTTGCACAAAAAAGGTAGGAAGTGCAGTACCACGCCGAAGCTCCTCATCAAACTTTTTAAGATACTGATCAAGTTGTTGTATGTGTGTATCTACCTGCAACACAATCATAAAATTCATGAAAATAAAACAAGAAACCAGCTTTCATTAACTTCACTGTGAATTTATTCCAATATCTATTCCTGAACTGAATTTCTCTTACCAAACAACAATACTTGCATATATAACTCCTTACCCAACTTCCAATAGCCAAAACAAGTGCGTAATAAAAGGAAAATAATGTACATGAACCATGTTTGTATAACTATTTCACATGCGAACACCTGGGTGTAATGAAAATCATGGACAACCCAAAAAAGAACAAAAAAACTAGTAAAGAAGCAAGATACAGAGAGCTGGGTTGTGGAAATACAATCTTTTGATCCAGCTATATATCACAGTAGGTATTACCAAAAAAACCACAATATCAAAGTGCAAGTAGACATATTCAAAGCCAAGCATTAACAAAGGTCTTAAAAATGAATGTAACAAGATAAATGTGGACTACCAAATCATATGCCTGGACAGCCAAGGCAACTTTTTCATCAGCAACCCTGATACTATGCTTTTGCTCATCAAGCGCTTCATCAGAGAATCTAATAACTGAAGTATCAGGTGTAATGTTTCCAGACCTAACTCCTCGCCTAATGTCTTCAATTTCATGTTCACAACGCTGTTCGTTTTGCCTTTGAATATCTGTTTACACACATCACAATGCTTATGTTGAGTGGAAACCTTAAACAAGACCTAAGATGCGATATGATGACAATAGAAACGGACACACACAACTACATTTTTCTTCTTTTTCATTTATCAATAGAAGAATGGGAATTGCAGATATTGATCACGAATATGAAAAATAGTGCACTGTATCTTTAGTTTAATATATATCTATGGGTAATCGCGAGCAACATAATGAACATATATCATATTGTAAATGTAAAGAGTGAACTTTAAATTTAATACAACCTCAAAAACAGGCTTGCACATTGAGATTTTCACCCACTTGTATACTATAATTTGATCATGTCTTTAATTGGTATAGGGTCTCCAACACACCCTCTCACACCAAGGACTAAACATCTCAAACTTAGAACTAGATATTTGTGGGTTGTCCAACCAATAAACTTTAGTAGAATATGCTTCGATACCATCCTAGAAATTGGACTTTAAACCAAATTCAATCTCACAAAAACTGACTTGCAATGTGAGGTTTGCACTACTTATACACTATAATTTAGTTGTATTTTTAGTTCATGAGAGATCTCCAACAATAGCATTGACTGGACATGATCAATCAAATAAACCAAAAATAAGGTCTTCAAAATTCCAAGCACAAACTTATCATAGTATACAGAAATTATCATTGAAAGTTAAAAATCTAGTCTAACCAATGTATAACATTAGAATTGTAACATTTCACTCAGCATTATAGTGGCACCACTGTGATGGGTACAAAACCTTGCTTGAAACTTTGTTGAAAGCTTTATTCACACAACATGCACTTCTCTCTCATATTATCTATTTTGACACAAACCACAAAAAAACTCCAGTCCTTTCTGGTGTTGTTTTCAGCCAAAACTTCTCTATTTTGCATGTACTCTGTTCTGTCAATTGTCTGCTCATCCTATACTTCTTTCAGTTCTCACACCCTTCTTTTTTATTTGTATCTCTTGGTCTGTTCTCCCACTCACCCCTATTGTTCTATGTTTGGGTTCTATTTTGATTGTCTTTTTTTAATCAGTCACCCTTTAAGCAGCTGTAGCATCATCCACTCGGGAACCTTATACTTAATCAATTTCTTTATTTTTGTTCTAATTGACTTGCATATTTAGCTTAAGAATGTAGCTTCTGATTATTAATTATAAATATATTTTCATCATGCATAATTTTTAGTTATTTTAGCATTTATATATGTTTAATATAATTATTCAGCCTGTATCTACATTCCTCAGAATAGTGATTATCCTACTATCTGTTATCATATCACACTATTATGCGATCATGTTATAATCACTATCTGCTACTATCTGTGAATAATAACTATGCTTCCGAGTTTGCCTATGCAAAGTTCACATATTATACCAAATAATTGATGTCAATGTAGTATATTGCTTATTTTTGCAAGATAGAATATGCAAAATTGATCTCAAAAACAAATTTTTGAATCCTGGTGGCCACTAACCATGGATTTCTGAAATCAACTATGCATAGAGGACAATCCAAATTCTTTAGAAATTCAACCTTTATCTGATATGTAAATGTAAACAAGAGAATGATGTTAGTTAATTAGTTAGATACTATTAGTTCATAGCTGCTTGGTAGCTGCCTGTGAATAATGTAGGCTATTGTATTCTGTACAGATTGAATGTAAATTGAATATTAATGACAGAAGTGCACTGCATAAGTTATAGGATATCAGTTTCTCTCATCTTTCCCTGTCTCTTCTCTATTCTGTTTTACTGTTCCCCCTTTTTGGCTCTTCTAGCCCTGTCTTCCAACTCCCAAAAACTCAAAATCTTGCTCTTAAGTATTCAAAGCCTATAAGATTCTGAAAAAAGTAGGTCCAGTTTCCTACAAATTACACCTTTCAAATATTTCTCAAAATAAACTCCATTTCATCTCTCTTTATGCAGTGAAGCTATGAGCCCTTTGAGAAAAGGTAAGTCCAGTTGCCTAAAGTTACAGCCATGCATAGTCTATGCTTGCTGAAAAGATCCCAACAAACATGTGAGAAGGAAGAAGAGTCTTATCATCACAATATTTGGTGCTCTAGTGTGGTTTACTTGATGAATAGACTACATGTGTCCACCTATTCAAGTTTCAGCAGCAGCTCCCAAAGTTTGAAATGCAAAACCTTTGAGGGCAATGATCTTCATTTTGGTTATAGATAAGAATTGTACATGTTTATTGATTTCTTACAGGACTACTTTCAATTGTACAATTGTACATTCTTATTGTTTGATTGTGTAACCATTTTTTCACTGACAGCGCATAAAAAATAACCTAAAAAAAATAGAGACTCTTAATAAATAAATAAATAAATAGAATTTTATGATTACAATTACCCTGTAAGCTCTTGTCCAAGTCACGTAATAACGCATACTTCTTCTGAAGAATAACGGGCAGCGAATCCAAATCTGCAGAATAACGCAAAGTGATTTTGTTAATTGGAAATTGAAAGCACAAACACATGACTGAACCCTAAAAATCTCAATCTGCAAAAGGTGAAAGAGAAATGGAGAAATAGAGGAAGAAATATATTACTGGCTTGAAATTCCTCTAGGAACGACATTAGGGTTAGGGTTTGTGGACAGAACGCTGAATCTGAGTAGTCGAGTTCAGTTTAAGATGAAAAATCAAAATATTTTCTGTAACAATTGGTCACAAAAACAATGAAGGTAGGAAATGAATTTAATTTTGCCTGTATCAATATTTTTTTTAAAATAAATTAAAATGTCATAAAGTTTAATCTATTACTATAATAAGTATTAATATACAAATTTTTTTTTAAGAATCTACATATATTTAAAAATCTTGATTACTTTAATCTTAATGATAAATTACTATATTTCACTTTTTTGTCTCTATTTTTTAAATATTCACCATGATGAATTTTGTTTTTGTTTTTTAGTATAAAAAATTATTATGAACAGAAAAATTTGTCCGGAATTGAACAGCTACATAATTTAGTAATTTGTTAGACATCAAAGTAGGATTAATTCTACAAATTTGTTACAATTTTCATTAAATTAACTTTTATATGTGTTATAGTAAAAAATATTGATATAAATATATATAT
>Ga0123341_1005397_pt1 | contig 11389 bp, 12 predicted proteins | sample Turbeapinknodule_FD_89959 | JGI IMG/M metagenome (GOLD analysis project Ga0123341, IMG submission 89959) | Root nodule microbial communities of legume samples collected from Mexico - Turtle bean Mexico pink nodule | ecosystem: Host-associated > Plants > Roots > Nodule | place: Mexico: Nepantla... | reverse complement strand
ATTATGAACAAAGTCAAGATAAATTGGATTCATATCATAAAGGAACACATGCAAAAATCTATGAGGTTAAGTGACTATCATTATCCTTATGCTATCTTGATTTCTAAATTCTTAAACTATTTTGAAGTGAATCTTGAGGAAGAAACATTTGAATTGGTGAAATCAACACATGAAGTGAATAATGGTTCACTAAGCAAGATGGGTTTTACCAAGATTGGTGGAAAATGTGTAAGTAAGGATGGTGAACATGGTGGTTTCTCAAGTGGTGCTCATGATGAAGAAGATTAAGAAGTTGTTGAAGGTGTTGATGTTATTGTTCAAGATGAAGATCAACCTGCTGCTGACTTAGGTGCTGAAACAAGTGTTGAACATCAAGGAAATAGGATTCTCTCAATGTCTCCTTTTGAGAGATTCATGGTCAATAGGCTGGACAGCTTTGCTGAAAATCAAAGAAATCTTCATGATCTTTGTGTTACAAATTTTCAGAACTTTGACAACAAGTTTCAAAGCATGGACACACGTTTTCAGACCCTGGATGAACAGATTGAAGCTGTTCAAAATCAACTTTTTGAGCTACAATATGGGAAAAAAGATTGAAGTCAAGTTTTTGTTAAATTTCTATGCTAGTATTGCTTTATTTTGAACTATTATGTTTTTATCTCTTCCTAAAGTCTATTTGTGAAGACAAATAGGGTGAGAATATGGTTTATGTGTTGTCTTAAAAATGGCTATAACCTGCTATAACTCTGATTTAAGTTTCTGTTGCATACTGGTTTGATATGGTGATGCAGTTTGGTGTGTATTGGCATTGTTTTTGGCTGGTTTTTCTACTTTTGTGTTTATGCAGAAAACTAGTTGTTGTGTAACCATAATATGCTATAAGAGATCCTCTGGATCGCATAGTTTTTGTTTTGTAGGTATTGTTTCAGATTCAATCAAGATCAACACAAGCAACCAGGGATTTGTCTTCATCAAATAGGGGGATATTGTTGATCAAGAGTGATCAAGTGCTTTGAAAAATCCAAATCCAAGGTGTTTGATGAAAGGTTGGTGTTGCTGATGTGTTTGGGTGGGATCTGGGTAGATTAAAGTGTGATCCACTCCTTTGTTGAATCTAAAAGTAATGTGAATTAAAACCTTTTTTAAATTAAGTGTTTTTCCAACTAAGTGAAAAACAACCTGTTGTTTTGTCGAAACAACCGGTTGTTTTACTCTTAGGAGTTTTGAAAAAGGTTGAAAGTTGTTTAGTTTGGTTGACTTAACTGCCAAATCAAAATAATCGGTTGTTTCGTGATTTCAACCGATTGTTTCTTGAAAATCCTAACAGAATTCAGTTTTGTTTGGTGAATCTATTTTAAATGATTTCTAACTGAATACATTCTTTCATTAAATGCTTTGACCAATCTTTGGAAAATATAAATGGTTTGTTTATGTTTTTAAACATGTAAGAAACAGTTTTGAGAAATTCAGTTTGACAGATTTGATTTTAAGATTTCAAGATTCAAATCAAGGTTTGGATATTCAAGTGGGAGTGGAATAGGATTGCAATTGTATTCAATTCAGATTGTACTGTGATTAGGTGTAATCCTTTCTAAACCTACTATATTTTTGTTGTTGTGTTGCCAAGGAGTGTTGTGTGTTCACCCTTCAGGAGACGGTAGAGGCGTCTAGGGTTGATCAGGAGCGTATCCAGATCGACCTAGCCGCGTCACAAGCAAGTAACAAAAAACTGCGCAGGAGTTTGCAGCAGGCAGGGGAACGCGCGGTGGATGAGCGAGCTCCGCCTATACCACCCAAGGCTCTCCCCATGTCATTCTCTCAGGTGATCATGGATGTTGTGATACCAGCCACCTTCGTGGGTCCAAAGGCCACCTTCACAGGTATAGAGGACCCCAAGGCTCATCTCACAGCCTTCCACACCCACATGATGCTGTCAGGAGGCTCTCATGTCGTGCATTGCAAGCTATTCATGAGCACACTGACAGGCACAGCATTGGCCTGGTTCGTTGGTCTTCCAGACGGACAAATAACATCGTTCGAACAGTTTTCAACACTTTTCAGGGAGCAGTCTATTGTCAATCGAGCTCCCCCCCCAAGTCTCATACGATCTCTTTGACGTAAGTCAGTACCAGGGGGAGTCCTTGAAGGATTTCTTGAACAGATTCGGGGCACAAGTGGTGAAGCTGCACACCAAGGATGAAGACATGACGGTGCATGCTTTCAGAAAGGGAATGTTACCAAGACCCTTTAGTGATTCGCTCATAAGGTGTCGCCCCAAAACCTTTTGCTAGATCAGGCGTCGAGCTGTGGCCCACATCGTCGTGGAAGGAGAAGTCACGAAGAAGCGTGGAAGCGTCGACCCAGTTCGACCTCGAGGAACTGGTCGACCTCAGCCCATGAGAGTGCATGAGGCGATGACAGAGAAAAAGGCCCCGGGGAAGTAGCAACCCTACGAGACCAGGAAGCCCCAGACTAGGGCGCGCACAAGGGAGGATGCACCCCCCAGGCATAACTTTCGAGTAGAGGTGATGGAGCTTATCGCTGTTCCTAACATAGCGGAAAGATTGAAGGCACCCCCAAAGACTGACAAGAGGTTGGGGCCAGCAAGAACGCCATGTGCGAGTTCCACCAAGTCTATGGCCACCCCATACGCAACTGCTTGTCACTAGGATACTAGTTGGACGAACTGGTGAAAAACGGTTTCCTGAAGGACTACCTGTAGGAGCCACAGGGGGGTCAGGCGTCAGCAACCCTGGGAGGCGATCAGGGGCACGAGGTGTCCATTGGTGAGATAAACACCATCTTAGGAGGAGGTTGCACCGCTTCCCAGTGGAAGAAGTACGCAAGAGAGGTGATGGCAGTAGAGTACAAGAGGTAGACCAGACTCCCGATGTCGACCTCGTCTTCACCAAGGCTGATCTACGGGACGTCGTTCCACACGACAACGATCCAGTGGTGATCTCAGTGGTAATACTGGGAAGAAGAGTTTATCGCGTACTCGTGGATCAAGGAAGCTCGGCCGATGTGATGTTTTGGTCGACCTTCGATAAGCTGCAGCTGTCTCCAAACCAGCTGTGGCCTTACACCGGCTACTTGTATGGTTTCGCTGGAGACCAGGTAGAGGTGCGCGGGCACATAGAGCTGAGGACGACCTTCACAGATGGCACAACTTGCCGCACTGAGAACATCAGGTACCTAGTTGTTAACGCTCCCTCAGCTTATAACATACTTTTGGGTAGACCTGCTTTGAACAGGATTGGAGCGATAGCCTCTACAAGGCACATGAAGATGAAGTTGCCTTTCCTTGATGGGATGGTGATCACTATCAAATCTGACCAGAAGGAGGCTAAGAAGTGTTATGAGAATAACCTCAAGACAAAGAGAGGAGTGTTCGCTGTCACCACCCAACCCCCAAGGGAAGAAGGGGTCACCTGCGCAGAGATCACCCATGAAAGACGGCCCGAACCAGCTGAAGACTTCTTGGAGAGGGAGATCGGTGGGAAGATGTTCAAGCTTGGCAAGTCTTTAGGCCAGGAGACCTAGGACCAGATTGCCGAAGTCATAGCACGACACTTGGACGCATTCGCCTGGTCTTCCTCAGACATGCCTGGCATAGACCCCGATTTCCTGTGTCACCGTCTTACCATGGACCCACAGGTCCGACCTGTTCGCCAGAGAAGAAGAAAGTTCAATGAAGAGAGGCGTCAGGTCATCAGATAAGAGACGCAGAAGTTGTTGAGCGTTGGCCACATCAGGGAGATTCAGTACCCGGAGTGGCTGGCGAACATGGTGTTGGTGAAGAAGGCTAATGAGAGGTGCAAAATGTGCGTCGACTTCACAGACCTCAACAAGGCCTGTCTGAAGAACTCCTACCCACTACCTAGCATCGATGCCTTGGTAGATAGTGCGTCTGGTTGCAAATTGCTTAGTTTCCTGGATGCTTTCTCTGGTTACAACCAGATCAAGATGCACCCCAGGGACGAGAGAAAGATAGCGTTCATGACAGAGCTGTCTTGTTACTGTTACAAGGTGATGCCCTTTGGGCTGAAGAATGCAGGTGACACCTATCAGAAATTGGTGGACAGAGTACTTGCGCCCATGATAGGGCGAAATGTCCAAGCGTATGTAGATGATATGGTGTTCACCTCCCAGGTAAAGGATCAACATGTAACAGATCTAGAAGAGCTATTCACCACAATAGCTAAATATAGGTTGAAGTTGAACCCTGAGAAGTGTGTGTTCGGGGTAGAAGCAGACAAGTTCTTAGGGTTCCTACTCACTGAATGTGGGATAGAGGCGAATCCTGAGAAGTGTGTTGCGATCATAACAATGAGGAGCCCGATCTCACTGAAGGAGGTGCAGCAGCTAATGGGGCAGATGGCCGCACTGTCCAGATTTGTGTCAGTTGGAGGGGACAAAGGACACCCGTACTTCCAGTGTCTGAAGAGGAATAACAAGTTCATATTGACTAAGGAGTGCGAAGAGGCGTTCCTCAAGCTGAAGGAGTACCTGGCTAGTCCACCAGTATTATGCAAGCCACATCTAGGTACTCCACTTCGTCTGGACTTCGCAGTCACAGATCAGGCGATCAGTTCGATCCTTGTGCAAGAGCAGGACCAGGTGAAAAGCCAATCTACTTTGTCAGCAAAGTGTTGTAAGTGCCTGAGGTGAGATACTAGGCCATAGAGAAAGCGGCCCTGGCGGTAGTGTTCTCAGCATGAAGACTTCGCCACTACTTCCAAATTACAGTGATAGTGATGACAGACCTTCCCATTCGCAAGGTCTTACAAAACTCAGATGTAGCAGGGCGAATGGTGCGCTGGGCGGTGGAGTTATCAGAGTTTGACATGCAATATGAACGTAGGAGACCCATCAAGGGCCAGGTTTATGCTGATTTTGTGGTAGAGCTCTCCTCGACAGCGACACACCAAGAAGGAGGAGATTTCAAGTGGGTCCTCTCTGTGGACGGTTCCTCCAACCAACAAGGTAGTGGGGTCGGCGTCATCTTGGAAGGACCAAATGGGCTATTGATTGAGCAAGCCCTGCGGTTCGCTTTCAAGGCCAGTAACAACCAAGCAGAGTATGAGGCCTTGATCACTGGAATGCTGCTAGCTAAGGAGATGGGTGCGAAGAGTCTACTGGCGAAGAGTGACTCTTTGTTAGTCACGGGACAAGTAACAAGAGGGTACCAGGCCAAAGACCCTCAGATGGCAGCTTATCTAGAATATGTCCAGATTTTGAAGGAGACATTTGTGGTGTTCGAGCTAGTACATGTCCCTAGAGAGCAGAATGCCCGAGTTGACCTGCTAGCAAGCTCGCCAGTTCGGGCAAGGGGGCAGAAAGAGGATAGTCATTCAGGAAACCTTGAGACACCTCGAACCACCACCACAGATGATTCAGCAAAAGTCCAGCAAATTAGCACTTCGGAAGGGCTGAAGAGGAGTCATCGGTCATTGACTCAGGAGACACTGAAAACGTCCAGGATAAGCACATACCCAGTTTCAGGGGAAGTGTCGTTGCAGGTTTGCCTAGTTGAAGAAGGAGAAACCTGAATGACGCCCTACAAGCGTTACTTAGCAGATGGGATACTCCCGCTAGAGCCCACAGAGGCCAGAAAAATGAAGAAAAATTCAAGCAAATATACCCTCATTGACGGGGAATTGTTCAGACATGGGTTTACTCACCTTATTTTGGTATTGTAAGTGGCAAGCAGTGCATGCGCATAATGGCAGAACTCTATGAAGGGATATGCGGGAGTCACATCGGTGGTTGATCTCTCGCATCAAAGGCCAATCGTGCATGATATTATTGGCCAACCATGAGGGAAGACTGCACGAGGTACGCACAATAGTGCAAGCAATGTCAACAACATGCTGACTGGCACAAGGCGCCACCGGAAGAGCTTAGATCGATCTATAGCCCATGGTCGTTTCATACTTGGGGGATCGATATTCTGGGGGCATTCCCTTTAGTGGTGCGACAAATGAAGTACCTTGTGGTTGCCATAGAATACTTCACAAAGTGGATAGAGGCTGAGCCAATAGCGCAGATCACAACCCACAAGATCCAGCACTTTGTGTGGAAGAACATAGTGTGTCGCTTTGGAGTCCCAAAACGGTTGGTGTCCGATAATGGCACCCAGTTCGCAAGCCAACAGTTGGGCAAGCTATGCACAAAGCTTGGAATAAAGCAGGTGTTCGCCTCAGTCGAACACCCCCAGACAAATGGGCAGGTCGAATCTGCCAACCGAGTTCTGCTCAGAGGTCTAAAGAGAAGGCTGGGAAAGGCCAAGGGGACCTGGGCAGAAGAAGTTCCTAGAATTGTGTGAGCTTACCACACCACTCCCCAATCCACTACCAGAGAAACACCCTTTAGCTTGGTGTATGGTTCAAACGCAATGATCCCGGTAGAAATCCAGGAGAACTCGCCACGTTTCCAGAACTTCGTGGCCGAAGAGTCCAACGAAGAAAGAAAGGTGAACCTGGACCTACTGGACGAAGTAAGGGAGAAAGCAAGAATCAAGGATGAAGCTTTGAAGAGAAGGGTGGAGTACAAGTACAACTCCAAGCTAAGACCTCGGCAGTTCCAGGTCACCGACTTGGTAATGAGGAAGGACCACCCATACAAGTTAGTGAACAAGTTATCTCCCAAGTGGACTGGTCCCTTCAGAGTGACAGAGGTCCTTGGGAACGGAGCGTACAGGCTTGAGACTTTGGAAGGTGGGGCGATCCCTCGTACATGGAACACAACCAACCTTAAGTTTTATTTCAGTTGAATTATTGCATTGTACACAGTTTTTAGGGGACACTCTTTTTCCCTTTTAAGGGTTTTTTAATGAGGTCACCCAATAAAGTTTCAGTTAAAAAAGTATATTTTCGAGTATCTTATGCAGTGCAGTTATAAACCTCTCCCTTGAGTTAGAAGTCTCAATATTAGGAACAATATGGTTTTTCGTGAACCTCCCTCTTGAGTGAAAACGCCAGGGTTAAATAGTATGGCTCACTAGTAAGGATGAGGTCAGTTACAAAATCCTCCCTTGATTTCATACAATAAGGATGAGGTTAGTTATTAAATCCCCCCTTTTTTGTTACTTCATGCAGCAAAGATGGGGCCAACCAGTTAAATCCTCACCTGCCCTCAAGGGGCAAGGACGAGGTCAGTTACAGACCTTTCCCTAGGGTTAGAAGTCTCAAAACGGGGAAAGGATGGTTCGCAGAGAACACCTCCCCCTTGAGTGAGAACGCCAAGGTCGAACAATATGATTCACCAATTAAATCCTCCCCTGCTCTAATTGGCGAGGACGAGGTCAGTTACGAAATTTCACCTGGTTTAGAAGCCTCAACATTGGGATAGGATGGTTCGCAGAGAACGCCTCCCTATTGAGTGAGAACGCCAAGGTCGAACAACATGGTTCAACAGTTAAATCTTCTCTTGCCCTCATGGAGCAAGGTTGAGGTCAGAAAAAATCTCTCCCTTGTTTACAGATCAAGGTCGAGAACAACATGGTTCACCAGTATCACGAGAAAGACATTTCCCTCTTCCTTAGGGGCAAAGATAAGATCAGCAGGTAGACCTTTCCCTTATCTTGCAAGGCAAGGTCGAGAAACAGCTAGTAGAGGTCTTCCTTATCTCAAAGTGATAAAGGTAAGGCCAGTTAAGAGTTTGAGCACACCTCACCATTGCCTTAAGACGTTGAAGAGCGGAAAGAAGGTAAAAGCAGGTGAGAAGGAGCGTGCTACTTAAGAGGCATATATTCGTTAAAGGCGTCGTTAGCAAAGTTAATACAAGACATGCAGATAACAACCAAGATAAGGAAAGCAGATTTCATAGATGAATATATAACTTATCAAATTTGTTCATCAGGCGGATAAGTTACAGAGGTTACTCTTTGGCAACTAGTTGCCCATCAATGACTCGCTTCATCACATCTACTTGGGAGAGATCCACCCCAGGATGCACGCACACAACTTGGGCTATGGCATCTTCAAACCCAGCACTATAAGCATCGGCGACCTCATTGGTGAGCTCTTCCTCTTTCTGCTTGAAAAGTTTGCCCTTGTGGGCCAGCTCTCCCTTTAGCTGGCCAAGATGTACCTCTTGCTGAGTGGCCCTCTTCTCGAGCTTGGCCATTTTGCTTTGAGATTCCTCAGCTTTCTCTTGCAGTTCGATAACCTCTTTTCGGATGTCCAAAATCTTAGCATGGGCGCGCAGAACCTCTTGGGACTTCTCGAAAAGAAGTTTCTTGGTCTCCTTGTCGGCTTGACAAAAGGAAGACACCTTCAGATATAAGGCGGTTTCACGCTGGGTGAGGTTCTTGATTTGGAAGGCATCTTGACCAGCAGCCTCCTTCATTTTTTGCACCTCAGCCTGTAAGTCCTGCACCTTAGTATGCAGGACTTGCACCTTAGTCATGGCGAGACTGGATGCGTTGAGGAACTCTCCAAGGCCTTGTGTTGCACGACCTTGTAGGGGGTTCTCACCCAGGCTCTCCACCACCTCCCAGTTTTGGAAGCATTTGAGGGCTTGCTAGAGGAAGGCTGGAAGATTAGCAGTGGGGGGCATGCCTTGATCACCCCCAGGGGCGCTTTCCCCTCCGCCTTCAAGCATTATGAGGTCACGAGGGGAGGAGGCACTTGGTGGGTTTTCCCTGAATGAGGGAGCATGGCCATCGGAAGCAGAGTGCGATGGGGCTACGTCATCACCCGCCCTTTTCCTCTTAAAGACGAGGCCTGTGCAGGTATCCTCGTCTTCAGAGGCAGTGGCCTCCACCACCCCTTGTTGCCCATGGTCAATAGGGGCTGGCTCGTGAGATATCGGAGCAGAGGTGGCAACTGGAGGAAGGCCCGCGGGGGTTGAGGTACCTGCATCAGCAAGGGTCGCCCTGCGTCGAGCAACCAATGCAGCCAGCTTGTTCCTTCTCTCTACATCAAGCACCATATCTGCACAAGAAGGCAACAAGGCATAGAAAGCTATAACATGCAACTAGCAACAAATATACAACTAAAGGCAAGGACAAGTACCAATATGGGCTTTCATAAACTTGGGGTGGAACTCATTTTTGATCAAATCGGCAATGTTGAACATCGCCCCTAGGCTAGAGAGGAAGCCACACACCTCACGATCGCGTGGGCTCAAGTCCTCTAGACTCTTTGGCTTCTTGAGCCCAGGTTTCTCCACCCAGTAGAGTGGGAACCCATCCAGCAGGGTAGGGTTGTGCACACTACAACATACTTTGAAGAACTTCTTCCTGAAGCCCTTGTAGGACTGTTGGAAGAGAGTTAGGAGAACTCTCCCTGCCACGCCATTGAAACTCAGCCACAGTCTCTTGCCCGGATTCTTCGCCTCGAAGAAGTACAGGAAGATGTCCACTGAGAGCGTGTGGCCGAAATGGTTGCATAGGATGGCAAAGGCCCTCACGATGGCCCAACTGTTGGGGTGCGGCTGAGCAAGGGCCACGTAAACCTCTGTGAGAAGCGCACGCTCGAACCCCGTGAATGGCAAGCGAAGCTTAATCCACTGGAAGATGGTAGAGTACATAAAGAAGAAGGGCTCCTCAGGGCTTGCGCGATCATCAATGCAAACAAGTTCACCTTCCCTACAAGGCTGGATCGATACGTATGCATCGTGTTCCCTCCCAAATACACGATACGCCCTTGTTAAAAGTAAACTTGGAAGTCTCCACTAAGAAATCAGCAGAAGCCCAGTCATAGAAGGTTTGGTAATCTACGGGGGGAGGAGGGTTCAATGTGGTTTTGGTTCTGGCCATCTCGAAGAAAGATAAAAAGGGAGAGGAGAAAGAAAGAAAAAGTGAAGGTTTAGAAGAAGATGATGGTATGACTCAATAAATCAGAGAAATAGAGACTCGAAAACGAAGAATAGAAAAAACGTAAAGTGCAGAAAACATAAACAGTCCAGGAACAGTTATAACATGTTACGAGCATCAGAACCATAAAGCAAGAGCAATCAGAGAGTAAAGATCGTACCTTTGAATAACTTAGGGTTTGAAGGTAGAGGTTTATGAAGGAAAAGACAGAGCGTTTGAAGAGAAGAAATGTTTGGGAAATGCTTAAGTGATGTAATGAAACAATGAAGGAAACGTAAGGGTTTAAGGGTTTAAACGTACACGAAGAAGCGCAAGCGGCAACGAGCCTTAGCCGTTGATCCTCCCACGTGTATGCTGATAAAAAAGTATGGTGAGATGTCACTTCGATACACTGTTCACGTCCTATCACCCAGTGCCACGTAGGTCGCCGAGGGCGATCAATTAGTCTCTTCGCTGAAACAAGTTACAACTTGAGACTGGTGGGCTTGTGTGCCGACCAGTCCTCGGCCATCGACGCTAGAGAAAGACCTCAGACATCAACGTTAGGAATCGACATCGGACCTCGCCAACAGAGGGAGAGATCAGACGTCGGTGGTCTGGACAACTATATTGTGCCACGTAAGGTGGGCCCCATACCAGTTACCAGTTAAAACACCCAAATATAAGAGGAAGTCCTAAGACACGAGGGAATTCATGTGTTTGATGAAGACTTTTATGTACAATTCATGTATATTTCCTTTTGCTTTAAGTGTGTCTTAGGTAGTGTTTAGAGGTTGTTTAAGAGTGGGCTTTTTGCTGAGTAACCCACCTCCTAACCACTGGCCATGTGATAAGAACAAGAACAAAATTTCTTAAACTGTTTTTCACATGTTTTACAAAAAAAACACGTTTACTGCATAAAAATAAATTTTTTCTTTTCTAAATAAACAGATTCATTTTTAAACTGATGTCTTGGCTAAGTCTTGTGAAAATTGGATTTTGTGCATCAAGCATTTTGACTAAGTCTTTTACCTTTCAAAACGACTGTGTTTTAAATAGTAAAATTTTTTCTGCTTTCGTTTTGAAAAATAAATCTGTTCATCTGTAAATGAATAGATTCTTTTTGTCTCTGGTGCCATGTCTAGCTTAAACGGTTTTCAGTTTTGTCTCTGCACCAGAATGGTTGACTAAGTCTCCTCACATAACAAATTCTCTAACTGTTTTTTGAAAATAAATCTGTTCATTTTATTTTCAATCTGTTCATTTTATAACAGCTTTAACTGTTTTTCAAAAATCAGTTATAAGTTGGTTTGCTATAAAATGAAAACTTGTTTCTGAGTTTAAAAATCGTTCACACATTTGAGAAAACAAGTTTTACAGCAAAGAATTAAGAGTTTACAAAGAATTAGCATCTGTTCTTCAAAGATTTCGAAAATCACAAAGTGCTTGTTCTTGGTTGGTTCCAAAAGCTTGGTGAGAGGTGCTGCTACTGTTCTAGCAATCTGTTCTACTGGTTTAAGGCAGATTTCTGCATCCTCAATCAGGTGTAGTCGTTTCACTTTTCATTTCTTGTAAAAGTTTGGTTGT
>Ga0123341_1005396_pt1 | contig 11393 bp, 9 predicted proteins | sample Turbeapinknodule_FD_89959 | JGI IMG/M metagenome (GOLD analysis project Ga0123341, IMG submission 89959) | Root nodule microbial communities of legume samples collected from Mexico - Turtle bean Mexico pink nodule | ecosystem: Host-associated > Plants > Roots > Nodule | place: Mexico: Nepantla... | reverse complement strand
TGTGTGGGTTCTGTGGGCAACGCAAAACGGACGCATATGCGTGGCCGCGGCCGACGCAAAACCGACGCCTATGCGTGGGCCGCGGCCGACGCAAAATTTTTTTAAAAAAAAAAAAATTAAATCAATATATGCGTCCGTTTTGCGTCCAATGTAAATCTTGCGTGGACTTTTACTCATTTTGGTCGACGAGAATAGCGTCCGCAAATGGCCCACGCAAAAATTTGGAAGCTAAATCAAGTTTTTCTTGTAGTGTTATATGATGGTATCATAATAAACACATTTTATAACTATAATACTACAGACTTCCTTGTTTATATGCTTTAAGAGGAAATAGAGGATTTAGTTAGGAGGAGATTTCTAATTTTTTGGCTGCAGAAACAGCTGTTCTTAAAGGTGGGTATTCTCTTTCTTTTATTTGTATAAGTTACTTTTTTTTACTGATAAAAGAAAAAATGTAATTCTCTAAAATGTCATTTTTAAACAAACTATTGTTAGAAAGGAATTAAATATATGACCAAAAAATTTATGTGGAAAGAAAAATACATCCTAAACAAAAATTAAATACATAATAAGAAAGAGTCCAGTGAAAAGAAAAATGACACCCTAAACATAAACAAAATAGAATGCTGTTATAAAATATACATGATCTGTCACACATAATTTCACTGTTATTAGCCTGCAACACGTATGCAAGTTTCTCATAACCATCAAATTAAGTAAACTCAGGTTGGACCTTGGTGTTTCCCTGTATCTAGTTGGTAAAACCCTAATTCCATTTTCCCTCCCACCTTTCTAATGCACTTCCTTTTCCTTCCATTGTGATTCACCATTTCCATCACTTGTTCGTGTCTCACCTTTTCTCACCTCTATAACCTTTTCTCACCTCTATCACCTTTTTTCACCTCTATAACCTTTCTTCATCTGTGTTTTTTCATCTGTGATTTGTAATAGGGTTGGGGTATCCCTAAAAAATACCCCATATTTTTCCTTTTGTTGATAAAGTAGATAACTCAGCAAGCATTTTCAAGATGAATTCCACACAAACCATCTTCTCTTCAGCCACGCTCATTACGACCATCCCTATGTCACGACGTGAGATCTTCAACGTGTGCATGGATCAGCCCATGAAGATAATCTCCGATGGCATTTGGGAGTATCCCAATGGATCATCGCCTTCACAATCTGCATACACCATGCTTGAGCTTCAAATGGTTATAATCTTTGCCGTCACGCAAGCCTTTCATTTCATTCTCAAGCAATTAGGGTTCCCTTATTTCATTTCACAAGTCATGGTGTGTCCCTTTTCTATGCTCATCATCGTTTTCCTTTTGCTTCTTTCAGTCTATCGTTCTTGTTAAGAGTTGGTTCTGAACAACATGTATTAAACGATTAGGATTTGCATCTTTTTCAGGCTGGTTTTCTGCTAGGACCATCAATTCAGACAGGACCATTTGAAGAGTACAAGAAGATGTTGTTCCCTTTTGGGAGTGCTGATATCCTGAACACAGTTTCATCGTTAGGGTTTTCATTCTTCCTCTTCATAAACTCAGTGCAAATGGACCTAAGCTTGATCACGAAAACGGGGAAGAAGGCATGGGTCATCGCTCTTTCCTCCTACTGCATCTCCATATTTATTGGGTTTTTCGTCATGAACATCTTCGCTTCCCAGCTGGAACTCATAATCGATGATTACGACAGTTTCTCCAGCTTGCCTATGGTCATCGTAACTCAGGGCGGCGTTTCCTTCGCCGTCGTGTCCACCTTGCTCAACGACCTCGGAATCGTCAACTCCGAACTCGGTCGCCTTGCCCTCTCCACAGCTTTCGTCAATGACCTAACTGGTAAAATCAAATCATTTTCTTCATGAATCAAACAACTTTATCAAAATAAAACACAGTACACTTCTACAAATTAACTTATTTCGTAACAAATATTTATTATTTTATCTGTTTGTTTTCTTTTAAAACTGTTCACCGTTCATTAATAATAAAAAACAAACACTGATATTTACTACACAGATTTTGAAAATTGATTCAATGCTTGTTCTGTTTTTTTTTTCATGTCAAAATCTTACAGAAGCTAACACTAGTTGCTAAATCAAGCACAATGTAATTTTCTTATTTTCATATAATTTGCTGATAAAAAATAATTTGCCCTTTGTTTTTATAATTCTTCAGATCAATATTTTTTTTTGATAAAAGAAAAACTGTCTATTCTTTAAGAATTATATTAAATTCATTTATTTAATACCTTTTCTAAGAAAAACAAAATGTAAGACGAAATTGTAAAGTTGGTTGAATTGAATAATTTTACATTGGATTAAATTTAAATTTAAAGGTAAAATAATTGGATGGATGGTGACTAAAGTTGTCTATTTATTCATTTTGTGTTTTTGCATGTATGTGATTTGCATTGTTGTATTATGATCAGGTGGAGTCGCAGCAGGGTTTAGTGCTGACTATGTGAAAAGTGTGAAGTTGGGATATCCTGATCTAATTACAAACATAGTAGCTTTTTTTGTTTACCTAATCTGCATTCCACTAATTGGGAGACCAGCGATGAAGTGGATTGTGAAGAACACCCCAGAAGGGAAACCTGTGGATAAGTTATATATCCATGGCATCATAGTGACGTTTTTGGGATTAGGGTTCTTTGCAGGGCATTTCAACCAACCCTTCTTAGTAGGGGCCATTATTTTAGGCCTTTCAGTGCCTGAAGGTCCTCCTTTGGGGTCCGAATTGGTTTCCCAACTAGAGTTGTTTTCCAGTTGGTTCCTCTCCTCAATTTTTGTCACATGTTGCACCATGAAGGTGGATCTCAGAGACTGTGAACCTTTATCATTCTTTGTGGTCGTATCCCTCTTCATTCTATTGGCCCAATTGATTAAGATGCTATTGTGCATGGGAATTTGCCGCTACTGTAAAATGCCCTTATCTGATGGTTTCTGCCTTGCTCTCATTTTGAGCAGCAAAGGTGTTGTGGATATCGTCTCCTATATCCTCATCTTCGATACAGTGGTACTTTTTAATTCTTGAAACACTCATTCATGCATGCATGTTTCTAAGATATGTATTTTGGACATCATGAGAATGATCGTGTACTGTCTTGTCTTATCAGATACGCATGTTCAATTACTGATCTAACTAACTTTTTGATTCTTCAACCATTGCAGGCAGAAAATAAAAAAGTAATAGGTGTTTTGATCATTTCGGTGCTGGTTCTAGGAACAACTTCGAAGCTTGGTGTGAAGGCACTGTATGACCCTTCAAGGAAATACGCAGGGTATCAAAAGAGGAACATTATGAGCTTGAAACAGAATCATGAGCTTAGGGTTGTTGCATGCATCCAAAAGACACACCAAATGATTCACGTAAAAAACGTGCTCCAGCTTTTTTCTCCTTGTCCAGAGAACACCCTAGTGGCAGATATTTTGCATCTGAAGGAGCTGGTTGGAAGGTCGACTCCAATTTTCATTGCACACAGACTTCAGCAAAAAGTAGGGTCCTCCTACAACTACTCTGGGGAAATAATTGTGACCTTTGACCTTTTTGAACGTGACTATGCTGGTTGTGCCACTGCCAACACCTACACTGCCATATCCCCAATGGCACTTATGCACGAAGATGTTTGTCACCTTGCATTGGACAAGAATGCAGCCCTTATAGTTCTTCCATTTCATATCAAATGGGGAGGGGATGGTTCAATCGAGTTAGAGGACAGCAACATAAGGGCATTCAACTCCAGGGTTTTGGAAAGGGCACCTTGCTCCATTGGGATTCTTGTGAACCGTGGCCCTTCTGGCTTCCACTCAGCAAAGTATAAAGTGGCCATGGTTTTCTTGGGAGGACCTGATGATAGAGAGGCATTGTGCTTGGCTAAGAGGTTTACCAAAAACCTTGGCAACAGGTTGTTTGTGTATAGGTTGCTTGCACATGACCGTGATATCTCCAATTGGGAAGACATGATTGATGATGAGGAGTTGAGGGAGGTGCGTGGAACCTATGGAAACCTAGAGAATGTGACATATGCAGAGAAGACTATAGAAGATGCATCTCAGACAACGGTTTTCATCCAAGATATAGCCAACAAATTTGATTTTATCGTAGTTGGGAGACGCTATGGAATAAGATGTTCTCAAACGTTTGGGCTGGAAAATTGGACTGAATATTCTGAGTTGGGGGTCATTGGTGATTTGCTTGCTTCACCTGATATGGAGACTAGGGCTTCCGTTTTGGTTGTACAGCAACAGTCAACGGCTGTATAATGATTAGACACATTATTTCAATAGTTTTCAGTTTTGAAAAGATTTTTCATTTTTTGTATTTACTAGTGCTATTCGTCTCAAGAATAGTTGTTTGGGTTTCAAGAATATGGAAAAAGTTTTGTTCACCCTCTTCAAAAATATAACATGGACTTCATGAACCACTTTAATAATATGTATTAGAATTTTAAATTAAAAATAACTCAAATATTATTAAAATATTATTCTTTAGGAATGTCATGTGTGTTTTTTAATTTGATGCAACACCCAAAAATATATGTAGTTATTTGAGTAATATTGATACTGTCCAACACACTCCCATTTAACATGTAATTTTTAAAAATTTATCTCATATTTATTAAATTATTATTTTCACATCAACCTTACATGTTATAAAATAATAATGTAATGTAAAGTGGGAGTTTTTAAAAAATAAATGTGAAAGAAACTTTTTCCTACTTTGTTTACTTTGTTTTTACAAATTATAAAATGTTTATTATTATCAACATTTAAAAAATATATAATATTTAATATAATATAAAAGTATTTAACAATTAATAATAAAATAAAATAATATGTTATTATCGATATTTAAAAACATAAAGATAAGAAATTATATTTGATGTAAAATAATAACAATAAAAAAAGAAACAAATAAATATATGCAATAACATTTAACTTTAAGCAGAAAAAAGGTAAAGGAAGTATACATTAACAATGACACTAAAACAAACTGGTTTGACCAACAATGTGGATAATGCAAAAAAATCTGTAGTAAATAAAAATTATCGATGAAAATCAATGTGGATAATGCAAAAAAAATCTGTTAGTAAATAAAAATTATCGAAGAAAAGGACGGGTAAAATTTTATTGATAATATATTTGTTAGTAATCGATAATCTAACAACAATTAATACTATTATTAATATCTTAAAAAAATTATTTATTATTAATAATTTTATTATATTATTATCATTATTAACAATTATTATTGTTAAATTTATTTTTCTGTAAAATAATAATTGTTCTCGCTGACCGATTGAATGGACAAGCTCCTATTCTGATTTTTTTTCAATTAGTACTTCGAGATACTTGGTGCTCTATTGAGATAAAGAGGGTTCTACTTGTTGATCATACTCCGACGATGAAGTCAGTGAGCACATTCAAAACATGAAATCAATGTAAGTCTCAAGTATTCCGAAACAACATACTTTTTACTCAGGATCTCAAGTCCCTTTTATAGATATCCCTTCAACGATTTTCTCCAATCTCAACAGAGCAAGATTCTCAACAGGGATAATATAATCAAAACAAAAAACATATAATCATAACAGAAAAACATATTGCTTACGTGCACCTTTATTTTCGGGTGCTTAACAACAACAAAACATTCTACGCATGTACACCTTTATTCTCTGGTGTTAACCACATTATTTCCAACAACTTTTATTTCTATTTAATTAACATATGTATTATAACTAAAATAAATGTTCCATCTATTTTAATTATTCTTTTCAAGTTGACCACCAACGTCTGGACCGAGCTCATGACCCGCCTTTTGGCCCATACTCGCCTAAAACTAGGCTAACCATACTAGTACTTGGACCGAGGTCCCAAGCACTTCTGGCCAATACACAAGCCCCCAAACTCGAGCTAAGTTTGGTTAGGCGAAGAGTCTTCCAGCGTTGGCAACTAACGTGACACTTTCACAGAGAGTAGGTGAGACGTGGTTACCGAAGCGTTTCATGATGGGACATCTCACCACACTAAATTTAAAGCGTCCATGTGGCACATGTATCAACAGTGAGGAAGCACTGTTGCTTCATCTCCTTCTTTCAAATAACTTAAAACCTTTTTCGCACTTCTTCTCATCGCCGAACTATCTCTTATCACCGTCGCACTAGATATTTTTCTCCCCACTAATCTCTATTGTTAATTGTTTATTCATCTTGTCTATTGCATTGCCTGAACTGAAATCTCATTTTGATTCACTTACTTTGCCTAGCCTGAAGTGTGCTTGCATTTTGTTTGTGTTTATGCTTGTGTTCTAGCTATATCTACAATGAATTATGGTTCTATGTATCACTAGGCTAAAAAAGAGCTTTTGAAAGAGGTTTCTTATTACAAAACCCATTTATGTATTAGGGAGTTGAGAGAAAACGGATGCTCCATGAGTAAAAATAGGAGAGGTTTGCCAAAACCATAGAGTGTAGGGAGGGTGAACCCGTTTGCTGTGATAAACTGTCGAACCTCAATGGTCCATTTTGCTATTTTTATGTCACCTTTTTCAAAAAGGTTCTTCTTCGCCTTCCCCTGTCTATCTTTGAAAAATAACTGTTATCCGAGCTCAACGTAGCTCCTGCCTAACTACATCTAAATAGTTGAGCATTTATCCGAGCTTTTATTATTTTTTGTTCACATCTTGGCACCTCGCCAACTATGGAAGTTTTTCTTTAGTTCTTTGAGGCTAAGCACACGAGTCGCCAACTGTGGGTGTCCCTAACCGGTGCCCTTGGAAGAGGTTTGCTTACCCTCTTCCAGTCGTCATACAAAAATTTTAAAGGTAAATTTGTTAAAGTCCGAGCTTCAACAGGAGATCCAACCCTACTGGACGAATTTCTCTAGTATTGGACCCCTAAACCCAAATTCTAGAGTGCTCGCCGCTTGGAAGATTTATCACCAAGAGATCAAGGAATTTGCGAGTTCCTAACCATCCTGAAGGTTTTCTTTGACACTTCCTACTAATTGACCAAAGAGTACCTCCCTAGTGCCTTGAAAGCCTACATTGGTAAATATAACTTTATTACTGTCATTAACCATTTATTTTCTTTCCTCGCAGAGAGAATGTTGTTTAGCATCAGCAAGACGGAGCTAGCCAAGCTGGCTAAGAAATATTAATAATATTTAATAATATTAATAATAATAATGATATTAAATATATGAATAATATTATTAATTTTTATTTTATTAATTATATTAGTATTGATAATCATACTCATAAGTATAATAATAATAATCATGACATGCCAATAAATCTTTACTGGCTAAAACTTCTATGGACATTCTTCAAGAGATTTGGCTTCGAGTCCCACCTGCTGTAGTTTAGTTCTAACATTAATTATCATATATAATAATTGACAAAAAGTTGCCATACCCTATTCACTTATTATTTATGACCAATGAATTTAGTTTTAAGTAAAGTTTATATTTAAAATTTTTAATAAAAATAATATAAAAATATTTTTAAAAAGTAGTCATTTTCATTAAAATATTTTATAACAAAATTTTGATAATATAGAAAAAATAGATACAAATTAAAATTTTGATTATTTTTAATATAACTTTCTAACAATTGGGTGGGGCATAAACATGAATGTTTGGTTGACCCGCAGGTGTTCTGATTAAACTTCTCTTAAATGAATTTAGATAGAATATATTTTCTCTGGAAAACTAATATGGATTTTAATTTTCTACAGGAAGTTCCAGGTATGGGATTTCACATCTCGCAATCAGTTGCAACGTCTCTCATTGATGGAGAATCAAAGCCAAAAACATGTACTTCTTCTAGAAATTAAGGTTGTATATGTATTGGGATTCTAAATGTCTATCTCATTGTAGAAGATCAATGATTGCTAATTTTCATTGTCTTAGTAAGTGCTTAAATAAATGGTTGTTTTCGCGGAACCCAACTAAAATACCTTTGATGCTTGTGCGACGTTTTGAGTATTCTGAGGTGAGGTAAAATACTTATATTTTGTTTTCTTTTGTATTCATTAATTATTAGTTATATACAAAATTTACATTTTTCACTGTTGTTTTGAAGCAAATTTGAATTGATTTAATGGTTGCCATTTGAAGCCAATGCATGGTTCTTCAATAATCATTCTAATCTTCGTAATGCAGATAATTCTAAAAGATGAGCAGGATATTGATCCCAATGATCTAAGTTCTATTCTTGAGCACCTATAAAGTGGTATGTGGGTTTTCTTTATCAGATGATTTTTGTTTTGCTCTATCCTTTTGGTTGCTTTCAAACTTTGGGAGAACCTACCTTGGTATGTTTAGACCAAAGTCTTCCTCTTTGGTTCCTTATAATGGTTATTCTTATAGTAATTTGTTCTTATTCAGTTTTCTCCTCTTTTCATATTTTCATCTGTTTATGGAGTGTGGGTTGGCTTTGCGCGTATGGGACATGTGTTATAGGTGGATTGGTATTTTTTCTGTACAACATAATGTCCTAAAGAGCCACTTTGAGAGCTTCCTGCTTGCCCAGGCCAGCAACAAACAAAACATGGTATGGAAAGGTATTTGGGCAACTATAGTAAGGTGTATCTGGGAGCACAGAAACTCGGTGGTGTTCAAGCAAAGAGTAGTAGACGCAAAAGAAGTGTTTCAAAAAGCCCAACTTAAATCGTGGTTATGGATGAAGCATAAGGTAGAAAGGTTTAATTACTCCTTCATGGACTGGATCTTGAACCCAATGTCTTGTATCAAGAGTTATAAGTAAAGGGGACCAGGAAAGTGGGGGGTGGCTTTTTGTCTACAGCAGGGATATGTAGACCTAGTGTTCTGGATCCTTGGACGGTCCCTTTTTCTAAGAAGATCCTGTGTTATAGTACAACCATATTCCCCTTGAGGATGTAATATTGGTGCTCTAGTGAGGGGTCTAGGGAGGCGTGGTGATCGAAATGCAGCAGGGGGTTGGAATTGATGTGGTTGCATATGGTACAACACCTTGCCTTCTGTAATTGGCACCCTAGGCCAAATGCTTATGCTAGTTCCCTGGCGTTTTAACAGATGTTGTGCCAACAGCTGAAGCTTCGGGTGGTAAACACCACCGGTATACTCTGTCAATTTGGATGTTGTGTGGGGTGATGTGGGACTGCTGGTGTGGCTGAGGTATGGGCTGGGTTGCTGGTGCACGTGGATTTTGCCGGGTTGGCTCCTGCATGGCCCAACTTTGAATTGTTGTTAAACTACTCCTGTGAGGATTGGGTAGGACATGATGTATTGGGATGCTCTAATGGGGCTGGGAGTTGGAGTGGTGGTGTTCCTTGTGTTGTAGGTACCTAAGGGGGAGCAATTCAACAAAAGACTGTTGGGGCTGATATTTGCGCTGGCATTCCGTCCTGGAGCTGCGAAGGGTGACAAAATGACAAAGTGATCAAGCTGGCCTTTGTTGTGTGTGCCATTATGCAGGGTGTCTATAGGGGTAGAGTTAGGAGAGCAGCACTGATCCTTTCTCCAATATATGGAACGCTATACGCTCAAACTGTATGTCCAGGTTGGGTTGCTGTCAAAACGTGTTGGATCATGCACCACCCTGCATTCATGCAGCCGGCATTGGCCTCAAGCAATACGAAGGAAGGGAGATTTTTCTCATCTATCCAAAGGCAATCCAGCAGTCTGGTACTTCCAGCAACGCACCTCTGCTAGTTTAAGCAGCCCAAGTTCAATGCGGCAATCATATATAGTATGAGTTGTATTATTTTAAATGGTTTATCCTTTAACTCTACTTATGTCAGGTGTAATATTTGTATAAGGATTGGAACACCCTTAAGTGTCCCTTTTTTCATTACTGATAAAAAAAATCTAGCAAAAAGATAATTCTGTAATTAATTTCTTTTATAATCTTTATTGGGTTTGATCATGCACCTTTCTTCTAGAAAAGATAGTAATTTTCATGATATTAAACCAATTAACACCACACTTCATGTATGGAGTCATATTCACCATACCATCAAAATTTTTATTAGGAATTTTTCTTTGAACTTCTATTGGCTATGATGGAAATCTAGTTGCCTTGGATATTACATGATGTTTTTTGGCATGACCTTAACTTCTGCAATGTAAATTAAGGTAGATTATTATGAATTTATGACTATAAACCCCCAAAGATTTGGGCAGAAATATGTTGGGAAGGTAATTTCTACCTGCCTCTTTCTTGAATTAGGATGCTGATGTTGATGCTGATGCTGATTTTGATGTTGATGCTGATTTTGCTTGAGAATTTTAATGTCATAAATTGACAAAGTGGATTTATGGGAGTGGTTTCCACCATACTTCATACTTTTATTTAGGAGGGTTGGGACCTAGAAAACTATTGAAAAGATTTTTCTATCTCCTTATATCGGTTGATCGTACTGTCTTTTAGTTCCTTTCCTTGCAAACTCCTCACTCTTCCTTCCTAGTATCGGTTCTTGATCTTCTCGTGATCCAGACTCGGAGTACCTCTAGAAGGCACTCTGACGCTCAAGTCAGCAAAGACGTTCGGTACTCGGTTCTAAGAGCACGATATATGATAACGTACCTGATTCTTGAAATATGTGTTATTTATATTACCTTTGGTGAACTTTTCTTATTGGGTCAGGTTAAGGAGTTGAACCGCGTTTAGGGCTGCATTACCTATCTCTTAATCGCGGATTAGCTTCATTGACCTTGATTGCGTGTAATTGGACTTGTGTTGTCGGTCGACCCTATAGACGTGAATCTTTACCTCAGTTGGCCCAATAATGAGGACCGAAACATGACATTAGTCGTACAGTTCTCACCGATACAATACTGTTTCATTATAATTTCAGATTTCTTTCTTATATAATTATGTCAATGTTCCATTTATATTAGCGGCCTTGGCTTATTTATTAGAATGGAAGTACTATGCATAAGGTATCTTCCAAAAGCTTAAATTAAAGTAACGAAGGCCACCTTTTTAATACCCTAGATTGTTCCTTTTGTGTGGTTTATTAACTAAAGTTTTCATATATTCTCTTAATAAAGGACGTGATAATGGTTGAATTATCACTACAAGAAAATGAGGATTTAGCTGTCAAATATTTGCGTGGATCAACTGTGGACACGAATATCGTCGGTAAACAGACGCAAAATCCACGCAAACTTAATTTTGAGGACAATCAACACAAAACGGACGCACCTACAGATTTAATTTTCTTTTTTAAAAAAACGGCTGACGCATAGTTTAATGTATGCGTCGGCTTGCGTCGGCCACGACCCACACATGTTTATATTTTAGGTTTTTAAAATTTATTTAATGTATAACATTATAAGAAATATTTTAATATTTAATTCTTTATTGTATTTATTTTAAAATTATTTCTTTAATATTATAATAAAT
>Ga0123341_1005394_pt1 | contig 11394 bp, 6 predicted proteins | sample Turbeapinknodule_FD_89959 | JGI IMG/M metagenome (GOLD analysis project Ga0123341, IMG submission 89959) | Root nodule microbial communities of legume samples collected from Mexico - Turtle bean Mexico pink nodule | ecosystem: Host-associated > Plants > Roots > Nodule | place: Mexico: Nepantla... | reverse complement strand
TGGAATAGGATTACATCTGTATTGATTTCAGTTCATTCTGTAACAAGTGTAATTCGTTCTGAATACTTTGTACATTCTGGTGTTGTAAAGCCAAGAAGGGTTGTGTGCTCTTGAGGTTGTCAACATCAACATTCTTGGTGTGTGTGCTGAGCTAAAGGTAGTGTGTTTCTTGAGGGGATCAAGGTCACTTCTTTGGTGGTGTGTGTATGTAATCTAGTTTTGATTACTTAGTGGATTCCCTAGTGGTTTCTGGGAAACTGGATGTAGCTCTTGGTTTAAGAGTGAACCAGTATAAACTGTTTGTGCATCTCTCTCTTCCTTAAACTCTTTAAATTCAGTTGTTGTTGTTTTTACTGGTATAAACAACCGATTGTTTCTTCGAAACCACCGATTGTTTCTCAGGTGCTTTGCTGTTTTGAGCTTTGTTTCTTGGCTAACTGAATTCCTAATCTGGTTTCTTGCAAAGAATTTCATTCTAGCTTAAAAAGTTTGCGAAAACCCCCTTTAAACAATTCAACCCCCTCTCGTTTAAGGTCATACATTCTAACATATACTTCTAGGGTCAACAATTTGTAGAAGCTTGCTTGGAGTTGAAGTTGTTCAGAGTGAAGGTTTAACTCTGATGTTGTATGCAGTACCCCACATGATCTTTGGTTCTTGAACTTTTTTTATGAATTCTTTTTGCTGAAAAATTCCTTTTCAATCTATAATTTTCCTTAATCTTGCATATGGTTACTAACTATTTTAAGCATTTTTTTCCATATTCATGCATTAAGTGTGTGTATATCACTGTATTTGTTTTTTGTCAAAGCTCTTTGGTTTACTAAAACTCATTTGCTGACACAGAAAAACAATCGATTGTTTTCACGAAACAACCGATTGTTTGTCTCCTGACAGTACTATGTTGTTAAAAGCTGCTTTAAATTTTTTTGGTAGTGATTCGTGTCTCTGACTATTCTCAGGGTCGTTATAGGTCAAAGATGCATTTATTACTATATTGAATAGGTTTCTTTTAATGCAATTACTACTCTTTATAGAATATATTCCTTTTTATATTCGAAATTAAAACCTTTTTAAGCCTGGTCAAATCATCATGTCATTTCTCTCTTTGTGCTTTCTGTTAGGGTCTGAGAGGTTACTTTATTGCCTCTGTTTTGATTCTTTTTTCGTTTGAATTTTAACCCACTAAATGCCAAAGTTTTGACTGCCTTTTTTGGTCATAAATAAGTTTGGTTATTAGTTGTTCTTTTTCACAAGAAACAACCAGTTATTTTCTCTTCTGCTCTAATATGTTTTTTCAGTTTGCCTACACTCTTTTTTCTCTCACTGAATCATGGAATCAACTCTTCCATCATCCAAAAGGATGAAAACAAGGGTTGTGAGAAGCGGAGGTAAAGTTGAAAGTTGGTTTGTGTGAGAAACAAAATTGATTGAGAAATACCTACATGAGACAAGTAGGAAAGTAATCAATACTCCAAAGTTGATTTCCTTCAGATGGATGAAGCAACAAAAGCTCATGGAAGTAAGGAACTTGTTGAAGGAGAAAATGCTGAAAAGATTTCTAGAAATGTCTGGAAACATATATCCAGATTTGGTAAAAGTCTTCTACACAAACCTTCAATTTGTTGGTGATAATATGTGTTCTCATGTGAAACGGGTAGACATAAAAATTACCCATGATGTGTGGACTACCATAATTGGGCTGAAATATATTGGACTAAGGATCACAAAGGCAATATAGGAGTAGTTGAAGAATTCAACAAAATGCAGTTTTACAAAAGCTGTCTCAAGGATCCTCTCTCAAAGGTGAGGAAGTTTTTAGTATGAGGGCTAAAACTGAATGAGATGCTCACATCAAGGGGAAACAACCATTCCACTCTTTCAGAAGAAGATTTGGTTCTGATTTACTACATCATGAACAAAGTAAAGTTGAATTGGATCCACATCTTTAAGGACCACATGCAAAAAGCAACAAGGAGGAGACCAAGTTGGATCATCAAGTGGAGCACAAGCTGAGGAAGAAAATGAAGATGCTGCCACTAGAGACAAAACCTGCGGTTGAAAGTTTTGAAGTTGGACCAAGTGCTGCCACTAAACATGAAAGGATTACATCCATGACCCCATTTGAAAGGTTTATGGTGAGTAGAATGGACAGCTTTGCAGACAACCAAAGGAGTCTTCATGAGTTATGTGATACAAGATTTCAGAACATGGATGCAAGATTTCAGACCTTGGATGAGCAAATTGAAGTTGTACAAAATCAACTTTTTGAATTGCAGTATGGCGAGGATGACTGAAGCCAGTTTATAGCTTTCTTTCCCATTTATGGTTTAAGTTTCTGAACAATTTCTTTTTCTTTTATATGCTGATTTTATCCTTCTTTCACTCTATTTGTGAAGAAAATAGGGGCCGACGTGTTTTGGGGTTGTAATGTTCTTATTCCTGCACTTATTCTGCTTGAACATTGCCTTAACTATTTTTAGCTACTGCTATAACTCTTAATTTTAACCGGTTAATCCTGTATTTTAATCGATTGTTTTTCTGTTGCTGAATGTATGTGTGTGTAACTAGATTTTACACTGATTTGGTTGATGTTCCTCTTTGGAAATCACCTAGTGGAAACTGGTTATGTGATGCATGATATATTTAGAATAGATTATCTCTTGTACCTTCATCTTTTTGTGATTGCAGGTTGTGCCAAATTCTAAACAGAACTTCTCAAAGCAACCTAGGGATTTGTCTTCATCAAATAGGGGGAGAATGTTGAAAATTAAGCTTTGATGCCTCCAAATCCATGAAGACAACTTGAAGACTTTGTTGTTGTGTTTAGGGTTTAGTTCTAGGTGGTTTAGAATTTTCTAGATCCACTCCTAATCAATTCACAATTGAATCAATCTGGTTTTAAAAAGGGAAAATGTTTTTCAAAGCTAAGGGAAAAACAACCTGTTGATTTCTCATTTTAATCGGTTGTTTTTCCTCAGCTTGTGTGAAGGGTCTTTGAAATGTTTTGGTTTTGGTTGACTTAACTGTCAAAACCAATTCAACTGATTAAATCGACATTTCAACCGGTTGGTTTTTGAATTTCTTAACAGCTTTTCATAAAATTGTTAAATCTATTTTCAGTTATTTACAAACTGTTTGGCTCATGTTTAACGGATTAAAACGACTAATTTGATATGCTATAAAGTTGTGATTACCCTTCCTATTTCAACATAGAAGAAGAGATTCAAAAAAGGTTTTAAGAGTGGAAATATGATTCAAGAAAGCAAGATTTCCTTGGGTTGTGCTTTGGTTTAAGAATGGATTAGAAGCAACTGTGATTTCCTGTAATCAGGTGTAATCTGTTCCATATTCTCTTGTAATTGTTCTTTAGTTTGAATTCTTGTAAACTGTGTAATCTATAAGGTCAGAGGGTTCTTCTGACTGTGTGTGTGTTCTTGAGTGGTCAAGATCACCTCTTTGAGGTTGTTGTGTGATTGTAATCTATTGTTGGTTACTTAGTGAAATACCCAATGGTTTTCTGGGACTGGATGTAGCTCAGGGTAAGGAGTGAACTAGTATAATTGTTTGTGTGATTTTCTATCTCTCTCTCACTCATTTAAAATCTGGTTGAATTGTGATTTTATCTCTGCTGCCATAAACAATCGATTAAAACGTATTTTCAACCGGTTGTTTTTCTGATAACAGGTTTAACAATTATGTTTTCTGGCTGATCTGATTCTTTGATCTGTAAATCAATATCAATCTTCATTCTTAACCAGTATTTCCAAAAAATTTCCCTTAAACAATTCACTCCCCTCTTGTTAAGGTCAGTAATTCTTACAGAGGTCGCATTCAGAGACCAAGCACACGAGTTACCGACCCATGGAGATCTTTACACCATCTCGGGAGGATTTTTCAAGAGGAGGAAACTCTGCTTCCAAACGTAAGTGATATGCACGAGCAGTGATGTCTCTATAGGTGAGGAAACCTGATGACCCCTAAAGCCCACTCTCTACTTCGCGAGCTCCTTCTTGGAAGACGTGGTTCCTCAAGAGAATGATCTGGTGGTGATATTTGTTGTCACCGTAGGAAGGAAGGTGCATAGAGTCCTGATTGATCAAGGGAGCTCGACTCATGTGATGTTCTGGGGAACATTCACTAGCCTGCAGTTATCCCCCGACCAGCTGAGCCCGTAGGATGGGTACTTGGCTGGTTTCGCAGGAGATCTGGTAGAAGTACGAGGTTACATTGAGTTAAGGACGATCTTCTCTGACGATATTGCAGCTAGGACGATCCCCATTACAATTTGCTTTTTGGGCAACCTTCCCTGAACAAATTGGGTGCAGTGGCCTCAGCTATTCATATGAAGAGGAAGTTGCCTTCTTCTGAGGAAAGAGTTACTACCAAAAAAACCAACTAGAAGACAGTGCGGAAATGCTACAAGAGTAGCCTAAAGAATAGGAGAGGAACTTACGCAATTAGTGTTTAGGCAGGGGAGCCAGAATGGATTGCGGTGGCTGAAGTCGCCAATGAGAGGCGACTTGGACCTGCTGGAGAGGTTCAGGAAAGGGAGATAAAAGGTAAGAATTTTATGCCCGTACTCAGAGGCTTTGTAGAGGAAGGTGAAGCTGAGGCAAAAGACCAAGACAAGACCTTGGCAATTCAAGGTTGACGACTTGGTAATGCGAAAGGCCCATCCTTACCAGTTAGAAAACAAGTTATCTTCGAAGTGGACTGGCCCGTTTCGCGTAGTCGAGGTACTCGGGAATGAAGCGTACAGGCTAGAAACCCTAGAGGGGGAGCCATTCCTTAAACGTGGAACGCGACAAACCTCAAGTTTTACTTCAGTTAAGATGTTTTGTTTTAATGATTTCTTTTTTAAGAATATGATGTTTAAGGTGATGCTCTTTTTCCCTTGAAGGGGTTTTTTAACGAGGTCATCTAATGATAAGTTTGTTCTTGGAATATGGTGCATTAGTTTTGTTGATTTACGTGAATGAGCACATGGGAAGACGACCTAGATCAGAATGAATAGAATCATTCGAGTATAGGTGCCTTGTGAAGATGAATTTGTTGTTGAGCAAAAGGTAAGAAGACCTAGCTCAGAATGAATAGAGTCATCTGAGCATAGGCACTCTGTGAGATTGATCTGTTGTTGAGCACATGGTAAAAGACCTAGCTTGGAATGAATAGAGTCATCTGAGCATAGGCACCCTGTGAGATTGATTCGTTGTTGAGCACATGGTAAGATGACCTAGATCGGAATGAATAGAGTCATCAGAGCATAGGCGCCATGTGAGATTCATTTATTGTTGAGCACATGGTAAGATGACCTAGATCGGAATGAATAGAGTCATCCGAGTATAGGAGCCTTGTGAAGATGAATTTTGTGTTGAACACAAGGTAAGACGACCTAGCTCAGAATGAATAGAGTCATTCAAGTAAAGACGCCCTTTGAAGATGAATTTGTTGTTGAGCACCTGGTAAGATGACCTAGCTTGGAATCAATAGAGTTAGCTGAGTATAGGCGACTGATGGGATTAATTAACTCGTAACAGACCTAGTTACCCGAGTAGGCGCACAGTAAGATGACCTAACTCGGGAGCAAATACTATCAACGCTAATCGCTTGGTCGAGCATGAGTCCAGACTATCTCGATAAGGACGACGACATACCATTTTGTTGAGCCATAAGATAGGATATCTTGGCATGGTGTGTGTATAAATGTCAAGATAAACAATGATACAGGTTAAGTTGAAGCAGCAAGTGGTTTGGTTGACCTAGAGGGGTGCCAACCATTAGAGATTTAACTTGTTTATTAAGAGATATTTTTGCCGCTTTGTACATTTCATCTCACTCAGATTAGCAAATTCGTATTATGCATTTAGTATGCGAAGTCAATTTGTTTGGCAAAGTATTTTTGCATGTATTTATACATCATAGGCAAGTCTGTTAACGCTCTAATAAGGCAGGGTAAGACATAACTCAGTCAGCCCAGTAGGCGCACTGCATTGACAAGTAATAAAGCACAGTAAGACGTAACTCGGTCACCCAAGTAGGCGCACTGCATTGGCAAGCAATAAGGCATGGTAAGACGTAACTCCGTCAACCGAGTAGGAACATTGCATTGGCAAGTAATAAGGCATGTAAGATGTAACTCGGTCAACTGAGTAGGCACACTGCATTGACAAGTAATAAGGCACGATAAGAAGTAACTCGGTCAGCCGAGTCAGGGCACTGCATTGGCAAGATATAAGGCATGGTAAGACGTAACTCGATTAGCCGAGTAGGCGCACTGCATTTGTACATAATAAGGCACACTAAGACGTAACTCGGTCAACCGAGTAGGTGCACTGCATTGACAAGCAATAAGGCACGGTAGGACGTAACTCGGTTAGCCGAGTAGGCACACTGCATTGGCCAACAATGAGGCATGGTATGACGTAACTCGGTTAATCGAGTAGGCGCACTGCATTGGTAAACAATAAGGCATGGTAAGATGTCCTAGCCCAGAGCGAATAAAGTCATCCGAGCATAAACGCTTTGTGGAGGTAAGGTTATTGGAATTCATACATGGTAAGACGACCTAACTCGGTATCAATATGACTACCCGAGTATAGGTGCCCTGTGCGTGTAAATGGGTTATTTGGTGTCAGGTAAGTCAACCTAGCTCGGCGTAAGTACGTATACCCGAGCATAAGCGTCCTGTGAGATTATTTTGTTTATTGATCCACTTGAGTTAGCGCAGGTAAGATGACCTAGCTCGGTGTCAGTACGACCACCCGAGTATGGGCGCCCTGTGTGTAAACTGATTACCTAATGGCAGGTAAGATGACCTAGCTCGGTGTAAATATGATTACCCGAGTATAGGTGCCCTGCAAGATGAATGATTTGGTTTGGTGCTTAGCTCAGAATGAATAGAGTCATTCGAGTATAGGCGCCCTGTGAAGAAAAATTTATTGTTGCATCATTTTGTTTGGTATATGGTAAGACGACCTAGCTAGAAATGAATAGAGTCATCCGAGTATAGGTGCCCTGTGAAGATGAGTTATTCAATTTGATTTGTGCTAAGACGATCTAGCTTGGAATGAATAGAGTCATTCGAGTATAGATTCTTTGAGAAGATGAGACTACTTTGTATGAAATATGATGAAGATGATCGAGCTTGAGATAAGTGGATCTACTTGAATGGGCACCCTGTGAAGTTAGGCATCGAGAAATCGATGCAGTAATTAGTTGAAGTAGAGAGTTGTTTTAACCACGAAGGCATCACTACTTAGGGTAGATGTTCAGTCAAGGTAAATAAGTTATTACTTTCACGCTTAAGTTAGCAGAAAGTTGTTATATTACTTGTGTTAGGATGAAGAAAGTAAATTAAGTATTGGGGCATGCATTCATAGAGATGTAAGTAAACTCATCACCTACTCTCTGTGGAAGTGTAATGTCAGTTGCCAATTCTAGTAAGACTCTTCGCCTAGGCAAGCTCGGCTCGTGCCTGGGGGCTTGTGTACTGGACAAGAGTGCCTGGGACCTCGGTCTAAGTATCTGGGTATGGTCAACTCGGGTTTGGGCCCAAAAGCGGATCATGAGCTCGACCCAGTTTCGTTGGTAAGTCTGATGGAGAATAATTAAAATAGATAAAATAATAAGTTTGGTCATATATTAATATAAAGCTAATTAGTTAAATATATATGTTGATATATTAAGTTGTTAGAATAGGATATATGTGAATATACACAAAGTTGTCAGTTAAATAAATATATGCATAAAGTTGTTAGTTAAATATATAAAGTTGTTAAATAAGTGGAGAGCACCTCGAGAATAAAGGTGCACGAGATTCTCTTCTGTTGTTAGCACCGTGAGTAAAGGTGCCCGTGGACAAAATATTTTTTCCTGTTGTTAGCACCCAAGCATGAAAGGTGCATGTGAGCAAGTGGTTTTCTATTATTATTTTATGCTTTCAGTAGATATTATATTCTCGTGAATGAAAGTTGCTAGAGGAATAACTATAAAAGGGACTTGAGACCCCTGGTAAAAGGACGTTGTTTTTGAGACTTAGACTGAAACTAATTACTATTTTTGAATGCTCTCACTGACTTGATCATTAGAGTGTGATCAACAGGTAGAGCCCCCTTTGTCCCAACGGAGCGTTGTTCCAATGCACCAAGAAGAGATAGATTAGCAGCGGAGCTTGCCCATCCAGGTAACTCGAAGGTCAACCGGCGAGAACACACACACAAATATATATATATATATATTTGGATAATCATTTAACTTATAAAAGACGATTTTGACAACAATCACTGTCTATTATGGTATTTTTTTTAACTAATTCTGATTTATGCGTTTCTTCTTCTTAATTAACCTGTTCATTTAAAAACTCAATCAAATATATATTCAGACATATTTTTTCAAACAATCAAATTATATATATTGATAAATCAATTACAAACACTAATATATATTCCTATCTATCTAATTTATATACATTAGAAGCATGGTGTATCACTTAAATTTATATATTATTCATTAGCTATCTTAGAGTTATAGAAATTAACGAAGTATGTGGCCCAAACATTTCTCACATAGTACAATGCTTCCAAATGTAGTGGTTGATCATCCGTAAAAAGCTGCATTACAAAATATGTTCAAATTACTATTAAGGTACATATACTTTTATTATAAAGAATAATTTAAATATTATTATATGCTCCTAATTTTTTCGAATGCCTACTCTTATAATGGTAACCTTCCATTTTATAATGTAGTAGCCACACTCATAACCTCCCGGTTATTTATTACACTACAATTCAATATAAATTAAAAGTTGACATTGATATTTTGATAAAAATAAAGGGAGAGGAAAACATAAAATTACAAACCTTTAGGTTCAACCGTGTCGACTTTTGATAATTTGCAGTAGGTTGACATCTGAGTGAGTTATATCCACGACATGCCTTGATTAATAAAAAAACCTTGTTAGTAGACATTTAAGTATTATACACAAGTAAGTTCATAATGTAATTACACTTCAACTATTTGCTTGAGATGTATGGTTGACTTCTTATGTAGTGAATAGAACCACACAACAGTGTTGTCAAGCACAACTACCTGCAAGTGACCCCTACATCATCTATGAAAATAATTAGTAAATTAGTAAATATTTACAAGATAAAATAATAATAATTGACAACTTATAATTGAAGTTACTCATTAATATAAGGGAAAAGATATATTTGTTTTCCCTCTCTAATCAAAGTGTTGGTGATGTATGGGTGAGTTTTAACTTTCTACGCTCCAGTTGGATTAATGAAAAAGGGATCCAAGAATCCATAGACATCTTGATTCCCGTCATTAATAGAAACTCCAAACAAATACCTACAAGTAATTAGTTAAAGCATAATCAGTAATTTAATATAATAAGGTAAATTGAAATATAGGTGGAAGATAGTTATATCATAAAAAATTAAAAGATGGTTATATTCAGCTCTTGGTTTCGAGCTGCAAACTCTAACACATGTGTCATGTATGTTAGTGTTTCTTCAAAAAGAAGCGTCATCCCAAGGAACCTCCAATGAGTTTGTATCTATAGCCTTAGCAACCAATAATAAAGAGGTTATAAGATCGTCAATGGTAACCGAAAACTTCTTTTGTGGACCTGGTTTCCGACGAGGTTATTACAAAATAAAGAACATTTGTATTAAATTAAATAAAATACATAAATATAAATTAATAAAATAAAATTAATTTCTTACCGGGGTTCTAGAATAACACGAATGAGGTGTTTGGGCCAGACTATGAATGTCAGAACTGCCTCGACCACAATAGTTACCTCATTTGTAGGTAGAGGAACACGATCATTAACAACTTGTACTTTGTCCATCGTCACCTTCACCACATCAGGGGGAGAGCCACGTTATGTAATGTTGATGGCAAAGGCCCCAATATTTTTCCATCAAATGTAGTCCCTTCAAAGATTTTTCTAATGCCCACCATCCAAGGAATGAGGTCGTCCTCTAGAAGTAACTCACATTGGCTTATCTGGCCAATGACATCCCCTGATGTTGTAGGAGTTGCACAAATCCCCTCTGTGCTCTTGAGAGTGGGGGCCACGAACGGCTAAGTAGAAACCTGTTGCGATAGAAAATCCTGCCGCAACAACTGATTTTTCTCCTCAAACTTCTATGGCATCTGTTCACTCTGCTGGTCAAAATTATGTTGCATCTTCTGACTTAAATCTTCCGTGATTTCTCGCCATAATTGATTCATCATTTCTTTGCTGGGCTCTGAAAAATTGTTGAATTCCAACCCTTTTCCAATTGCCTGTGCACGATCAGGGTGCTCAGGTTGTCCAATAGCTTCATGTTGGATATCTTGACGACCATGAGGTACAAAATTACCTTGGGTGCTTTGCTCAACCAAGGAATCCTGCAAGAGTCTAAAGTTATATAATTTTTTCATATAATTAATACTTTAAAAGAGATGCACAACTACATGAAAATAACTTATAATTTTTTAGAGTATCCATGATTGCTGAGAACAATATGTACCCAATTTTTCATTCGTGCCATATTCCATTTTTGGTGGTGGATAGATGGAGATGGAGGTTCACTAACCCCTATATCATTTTCATAAGTTTGTTTGAATTGAAGGATCAATGTTATGTTCCAGCCATGCAAACAATACTGAGTTTGGCAACACAAAGCATAAAAAATAAAAATAAAAATTACTACAAAAATTGAAAGAAAAATAGTAATAGTGAGGAACACTTGGAAGCATTTACACTATTTGGCTCATGGTTGGCCTTATCTTTGTTTTCCTTAACACAGTCCAAAGAAACTTTGGCTAAAAGCTCCATCTTAGATTCATCATAATTTGTTTGGATTACAGGATCAATGATATGGTCTAGCCAAGATGTCCCTTTCCTTTTTTCTCTCACTCATGCCACCATCCTTCATTGTACCACTTTTAAGTAATTATCCTAGATGTGACAACCATTATAGTCAAATGTTAGAACACAAGATAAATTATCAATCAATTTTTCCTTAGAGCTTTGGTTGCTACATTTACCCATGGTTGAAGTTGTTACATCTACTTATAGAAGAAGTTGTTAATCCCTCACAAGATATTTGTTCACCTTACTATGTTAGTTCATCTGATTATCCTTCCTTTCTCAATGTCCTGATTATTCTTGAGAGACCAAACTATCATCATTGATCTCGTTTATTTCAACTGAGCCTCATTTTAAAGAACAAGATAGGTTTCATTGATGGAACCATAGAAGCTCCCACTCATAACAAATTTAGAATCTAAATAATTGGTAGTTAAAACCTTGGTAGCTAATTAGATACCAATTTAAAAAATATTTATCAATAATAGAAACTAATTTAGAAATCAATCATGTTTTTAGTC
>Ga0123341_1005393_pt1 | contig 11394 bp, 7 predicted proteins | sample Turbeapinknodule_FD_89959 | JGI IMG/M metagenome (GOLD analysis project Ga0123341, IMG submission 89959) | Root nodule microbial communities of legume samples collected from Mexico - Turtle bean Mexico pink nodule | ecosystem: Host-associated > Plants > Roots > Nodule | place: Mexico: Nepantla... | reverse complement strand
CACCCCCCCAAAAAAAGAGACTATTTTCCCATAGTAATCATATCAAAAAGAGACCTTTTGTCCCCCAAAACTCAACTCAGGTACTTCAAATAACAAAAAATCTGACCATGTCAAGAAACTGCCCATAACAAAATAGTTCTCTCCACTCTCAATTCTTCACAAAACCAACTTTTTGCTCCTTGAAAGCAAAACATTAAGGAATAAAACAACAAAATAAAAACTTAACTCCAAGAACCAAAATCAAACGCCTCTTCATTAAGAACAGCACAAAATAAAAACTTCTAACAAGAAATCAAAGAAAATTCACTGACCTAAAATCCATTTTAATATAGCAGCCTCTCTGTGCTTCAAACCCATCGCCAAATCCGCTTTCGCTTCTTCCAGAGACCGGTTTTTCTCCTCAACGGCCAAAATCCCGTTCAACTAAACAAAAGTGGCAATTAAAACACATAAAAAAAGTATTTTTTTTTTAAATTTAACGGAGCCCAAAAAAAACACTATTTACCTGAGAAATTTGATCCTTGTGAAAGCGAACATCGGAGATCCACCCTTCGTTTTGCATCCGAAGACGATCTTCGAGAAACTTGTGGCGGCTCGCGAACGATTGAAGCTGGTTCTGCTGGTTGTGCACCAACTGAACCAGAGATTTGAAGATATTGCTCCAATTTCGGCGGTCAGTAGATTCTGGTTTTCTGAATTTCTGCATCGTGAAATTCAGAAAAAAAAAAAAAACGTTTGAATTTGGTAGAGGAAGTGAAAGAGAACAACGGTCGATTTTTTGCGCTCGTTAGAAGGAGTCGAAGATAGTGATTTCAAAAACTTCGATGAGTTTTAAGATTGCGACTTTGATTTTAAAAATATTGGGCCAATGGCTTTACCCGACCCAATAAGTAGTTCCTTACCCAAAGGTAGGTGGGCCCGTATTCGGAGCAAGATTGGGCCAATTTTTTAAAATGGCTTAAATTATGTATAAAATTTTCCTGCACTTTTATAATTGTTTATACCAATTCAATAACGAAAATAATCTTTTAAATTTTATAATTATTTTGGTAAATATTATCTAAATGTAACAAAATGTTTCTGAATTATGGAAATTCTAGATTTTTTTTTTTTTTAAAGATTTCTCATTTCGAAATCAATTTTTTTTATACTATATAACATCAAATCTAAAAGTTTTTATTATTATTTCATAATGAGAAATTGTGGGAAGCAAATATGAGAATGTAAGAAACCTTTGTCACGAGTGTGTTTTAATTTTGGTCCTATAAAGATTTTCTGTCCTAATTTTTTTTCTTTGTTTTTAATTGTTCTAAAATTGAAAATAGTTTTTATTATTCTATTATTATGATACTTCGTTAATTGTTTATACTGAGTGAAAAAATTTCAAGTGGTGTCTTTTAATATTTTGATATAATGTCAATTAGTAACACCTTTAAATAAAGCTTTTGAGATCTATAAAATATATGGCATTTGTCTATGTAAATATATGTCTATAATTAGCCATATATTCACTATAAGAAGTCGATTTGTCAATGCATGTTTATATCGGCTTAAACAGGAAGGAAAATCAAATGAATCACTTGTTAAATATTTGATTAGTTAACTATACTTAAAGTGATCGAACTTTTTAAAACACTGTTCTATCCATTTTATTAGATTATCAGGTATTCCATCTTAATTGCCATATGCAACTCTTTGAAAAAAGGTAGTATTTCCAAAAGCCACCATCACAAATCATGGGTGACTTGCAAAAAGTACTCATATTCAATAATTTCATTTCTAACCCTTAAAAAAGATAAACAGAAAAAAAGTTGTCTAATGTCTTTTAACTTTTACTTTGTATATAAACTAATTTTAATTTATAAAAAAGTTAAGTTCATTAAACTCAGTGCTATTCTAGAAGATACATTCACACTCACCTGCTCAAACTTCTGAAATCCTCTAAACAACTAAAATTTAGTTAGCATAAAAAGAATATGAATATGGTCACACCACAATTTTCATTACATTTTCTGATAGGATTAAATTTTAATAGTAGTCCAGGATCTTGAGCACTGAAAGATGCATCCACTTCCATAGATAGAATTACCTAGTTGGCATTTGTATATGGCTCTGCATTCTCAACTATTTTCTTCAAAGCATCAGCTCCAATGTGTTGGAGAACCTAGTGTCATAAACCATGGATAAATAATTATGTCCTGAAGGTATACAAATATACTGCATTTGAAAGGAGAAAAATACAAATCATATTGAGCAATACTAACAGCACACTTCTTCTAATCTCTTCGTTAGAACTTATTAAAAACTATGAAGTCATAAATAGAGGTCATTAAGGATGAACTGAGACCTATTAAATATTTCGATTTCCAATGAATATTACCAATAATAAAGAGTGTCTTCAGGAAGTGTGTGATTAACATTTCTTGTGTCATTGGGCCTTGAAAAGTTCATTTTTCTTAGAAACTCCACAAGCCATCAGTGAACTGAATTTGACGAAAAAAATATTGATAATATAGAAAATCCAGTTATACCTCATTTGCATCTTTGAAAGAGCTGAATTCATCTTTCTTAGGCCAGACTACACGCCAACACCTGAAGTCATTCAAAAAAGGAAGGAAAATACAAAGTACATAACACAATTGAAAAGTAAAGAAGTGAACATTTACTATTTCACCACACCTCAAATGCTGGAAAAAGAACAGAATGTGTAACCTCTCTGATCCAATAAACTTTCTGAGCCATTATTAGGGTGCCAGATTTGGTAAGCATTTGATTTATTTAGTAGGATATGGACCCCTTTGCATGCATGAAATTTGAACCAAATGCATTAAGTAGTTTAGGTACCATGAATGTATCATGGACCTTCATCACTGAGCTTTAGGGTTTATATCCAAATTATTCAAGCAACATGCTATGTGCACATCCAAGTCTCAAGTTTTACTTAATATTTGGTACTTACACACAATAACATGGAAAATAAATGACACCATATATAACCTTTCTCGGCCAAGGCGTCGTGCCAGCTCTTCTGCTAAAGCTTGACCTGGCGGATCATTATCAGTTGCCAGGATAATGTGAACTGCCTAAAAGAACAAAGAGGAGACCAAGCTACTAAGCAGTTCGCTTCTGCGCTAGAAAGATTCAACTTATTGGGAAGATGTCAAATGTGTGTACCTTATCCAAGTACTCTTTGCAGTTCCACAGGTATTGGAATGCAGTGTCCTGATTTCATAAGTATGCACAGATTAATATATTAAGTTGATCAATTAATTGGTTGAAACACATACTTTATGAGAATGTAGAAAGATAACCACGGATCAGTTCTTAAGGCAGAGAAGGAATGACTGGATGCATTTTTTTTTTTTGCTCTCATGAAAGTTATGTGTGATTATGGTCCATCATTAAATAAACAAATAAAAGGTGAGTTGGCATGAACAGACTTTATACACAACATCAGTATAACAGATCTTCAAAGAATAAGGCTCTCTATACTTGGACACTTTTGCAGTAAAATCCAATTAGTTATGATTTAGTAGGTAACAGGAAAAAGCAGAAAACGATTCTTCCTTTCAAAGTTAAGGATTATAACTAGTAAAAATTCTTAGAATGAAAGTGGTCTTAAAACACAAAGATCACCCTTGAAACAGTTATCGCTAAATGATTTGTACTTTGACTCTTTGTTATTACATTTTCAACTACCAAAGTACAATAACAACCACAAAACCTTGTATCTCATCACAATAAAAATTAAAAATTAGATGAGTAAATTAGTCTAGGTATTTGAAATGAAATAATCCTGAAAGGGTAAGTTGCAATCAGACAATTAATAATCATAATCAATGAACACACGGACAAAACTACAGAGGGGCCAACTACATTTCATTCGGAAGATCACATCTAATCTATTTCATTAGATAGATAGATAAGAAAGACAAATAGTTTTGATGAAGAAGACAAGAAGTATTACGGATGTTTGCATTAGTAAGGCATATTACATTGAATATTCACTCGACCTTAAAAGAGAAGTGAAAACAAATTTTAATAATAACACACACACAAACCTTCTCTATTGGTGGCAAATCTTTTGAAGAAACCTTTACTGGTGCACCCACTGGAACACTAACACAATTCCGAAAGCTAGCCTCCTCAAATGAAAGCTTATCAATTTCCCCTTCAACCTATTATCATCATTGGACTGTAAGAATATCTTCAATTCTTTCTTTTTTCAGCTTTCAGTTGGGTATTGTCAGACAAAAGAAGATACCGATGGGAGAAGTAAGGGAAAAAAATTTACAATGATGATTTCGGATACTTGACTAATGTCATCAATTCCATATAGTATCTTCTCAGTGCCTTTATCCTGAAAATCAAATCGAGCATCTGAATAAACATAAAGTTACCTAGTATCCAGATAGATCAATTAAACTTCATATCAAAATGTGCATCTTTAAACCCTCAACGTAGTCCTCCAAAGAATAGGATGCAATCACATTAACCCTACAAAGATTTGTCACCAAATTCGTCCCTTAGAAACTAGGGTATCACCACATTAATCTCCCCAAATAAATTGTCATGGCATAAGTCCTCAAAAATACAAAATAGTTACCATACTTCTCTTAGTGTCACCAATTTAGTCTTCTACGAGGATGAATATGGTGAAATATTAAACTTTTTAAGGAATAAGGTGGTAAAAGTCTACAGAGGACTAATTTGAAGGATTAATTTTGTGACAAAATTATTGTTACAAGTCCCACTCCCACATTCCAAACAGAGAATTTACAGGGAAGGGGTCAATTTTAGTAGGATAGTTTTGTATTTAGTTACTGTAAATTGTTTTATTCTAGGAAGGGAGTCAATTAGCAATTATTTACTCTAGTTTATAATTATACCGTGGCTTAAAGCTTTGTATTATTCATTTTCTCAAAAAATATTATTCCATTTTCATTCAAGTAATTATTTGTAAAGGGTTTGCCATAATCTTTGGAGGACCAACTAGACGGTTTACTCTAAATTTTTTATTCATATACGAGCAGCATAGCATTAGAAGGTTCCAGAAAGAAACAATTATAGGCTCCTGTGTCTTATACATTCACCTGTAATGTTAATCTTTATAAATCTACTGAAATGGCTGATGATCGCTAGAGTCAGTGATAGAAATAGCGTCAAGGAGTGATACTCACTTGTTGACATAACTTTTTGTCATAGATTTGTATATTTTCCCCCTATTTCTACAAAAGGAAGTGTAGGCAAGGAGAAAATGTAGCCTTGCCTGTATCCTTTTTTTTTTTCCATGAATAACACCACAGTTGTCTTTTTTTTAAATAATTGTACATGAAATGCTAGTCATTTCAAAACACATCATTCACTGTAATGAATACTATTTGCAAACAGGAAAAGTTACCAGCCAAAATCTTTTCTCCAGTGCTCTGTATTTGCAGCCAACAAGCAACCCATTTTGTTTATAAGTAAAAGCAATGACTGCCTGCAAAATTTGCAGTACGCAATGAAGTTTAGAACCACTAACTAGTTAAGTTCTTAAGAACTAAACCACAGATAGAAATGTTTACAAGACTGAGAGAAGAAACCACAACAATTATGATCGTTGCTAAGATTCTTTTCATGATTTTGAAGCCATGACAACTAAAGCAAATTTTCCTTCTGCAAATAAAAAATTGTGTACGCACTACCTCTCTGGTTCATGTAAATGGATTTATATTTCCCTCCACTATTGCCCCACTAAGGTTCAATTGCAGTAATTGAGACCAGTTGGAAACAGAACACCAACTTTAAAGCTTAATTTATCAATCTAATATCAATAAAACCTTATTTAGCCATCATTATATTGCCACAAACTATATTCAAAATCTAAACTCACTGCTTTAGTTAAAAGTCCAAAAATGCACATGATATCAGTCTTTTAGTTCAGATTTCAAGAATTCAAGATGGCAAGATCAATGAAGATTCTTTTTCCCTTGTGAAATGGTATATAACCAATCAAAGAAGCATCTATATGAGTCCTAGCAGAGTACGGGACATCAAACACCAATTAGAGATCGGGATTCTGCTTATCTAGCAATTTAAAGGAACAAGTTTTACAATTACAAAACCAGAACTGTGAAAATACCTTATTGTCAGACAGTTGTCTTACAGCATTTCTGCTCAGGGTTTTCTCTGATATCAGTCTCTCTTTAAAGTAAGCAACAAGCTAAAACAGGGAAAAAAAATCTATACATAAGCAAATAATCTGACTAACACTTGAAGGTTGCAATATATTGACATGAGCACATAAAGAAACAGTCTCTGATAACTTGACAGGCAATACTCAATCAAGGTAGTAGATTTTTACATGCTCACACTTGGCCATTGCAAAATCCTTAACCAGATTCACTAGCATGATTGAATAGTGAATCTTCTAAGAGCATACTATTTACTAGCCATTACATCATATTTCTAAACCTCTACTGGACCTTCAATAGTGAGATATTAATTAACAAGCCACAGGTTATACTAGGACCATGAGGGTCACCGGGAAAAAATAGTATGTCATTGAAATTGATTTAACACTTGAACATAAGTCCAGGTGAACCTTATTTCAAGTATCAAGTAAATCCTTAGTTATTTTGCCTCAAAAATAGGGAGAGTAAAGCCAAAATCACAAGAAAGTCAAGCCATGTGTCTATTTCATCTAAAAATAGTAATTATAACGCATTACCACCCTCGATACCCTTAAGAGTGCATTCTTTGTATGTTGGGTCAGAGAACAACGAGAAGATCAGCACACTTAACAAGATAATCAATTTTCCCTACTTCATTTGAATAAAAGACCTTCAAAAGACATCTGTCTGGTATGATAACAATTATCAGCAAAATGAGAGAGAGGGGTCATTCTGAGAATTTGGCAATTATTCTACAGCTATTAACCATTCAAAATGCCAAAAGCAAGCTGTATACCTTAGGACCAAGTGGTTCCAATCCTAAGCTCTCCTCCGCTATTTTTCTAGAAAACTTGGCCTTAGTACAAACCCCACTGTACAATTCCTTATCATCTGCGAAAACCTACAACCAAATAATCATGTGGAAGCAGTATATCTTTGTTACCCATTACATGTTTTATGCTTGAAAGGAGACATAAATTTATAAATCCATGTTATGTCACCTGACCAGCCCAACCACATTTAGCTCGAAAACACCTCCACATCGCAAATTCACTACACACATTTTCCAAAACACATCACATCAAAACACACAATTATCACCACACACACAAAGCAAGTAGACGAAGCATACCCATTAGAGATAATGTGAAAAGACAAACTCCTCTCCTTTAATTGCCCACCTTTGCACTAGAATATCAAAACAAACAAGATTCAGAAACCTACTTAAAACCAAATACACACAAAAGACTAGGGGCAGAAAATGGATTACAGTTTTAAAAGAAAATAAAAGTAGATACTTTTGGACAAAACAGATTATGGTACTGCCCGGGCAAACAAGAGTTTTCCAAGCTGATGCCCAGAAGTTCCATTTTCTCTTTCAATACTTTCACTTTAGGTGCATCAAAAGTATTGTCCACAACACCTTAAAAATAACACAAAGAATCATATCAGGGAAATCCATTAAATATTTTTTTTCTAAAAAATCAAAAGATTAAATAGTGTACGCACTAACGGTAAGGTTTTATTTATTTTTTACATCTTAAACAAATCACAACCGATCATGAATGTAAATTTGTTACATTTTACGATGACTACCTCCAAAGTTACAACAACAATTTCTGATTCGTTGAAAGTGTTAAACTGTTTAAGGCAACAAAGCATAGAAATTAAACTCTTAAAAAAACTGAATCCTATGACTGCCCAGAAAATTCAAACTAATAACATTAACAAATGGGGGGAAATGGTATCATAAGAAATGAAAAGCGAAGGAAACGATGAACCTGGAGTAGAGGGCACAGTGGTGTTACGAGCTACTGAATGACACCAAACGGAACATGGTCTTGTGGATAACACTGCTGCAAAGGTTCTGGGAAGCAACTTGGAGAATAGAGATTGAGTGAGGGGAAGACGCAGCCATTGGTTCTGAAAAACTGACATGTTTGGTTTTTTACTTTAATTTTGATTTGTTTGAGGTGTTTTCATCGCAAGTTTTGGAATCCCTGTGTTTGTTCATCTACAGATTAGACACAGATAATAGATATTTTTTCCTCCAGTAAAATCTATATCATCAACAAAAGTTTCTACAGAAACATAAATAAATATTAATATAATATTTTTTTTTAAATATTACAAAATCAAAATTGTTAATCTATTTTAGATAATTCCTTTTCGCACTTCTATTATTTTTTTCTACACAAATGGTTATACTTTATATTTTTTTATTACAAAATTTGAACGCATGTTTAAGAGTCAAAAATATATTATAAAGTACTTCATCTAAATTATATAATTATATAATCTAAAATACATTTGTGGTAGGGCAAATTGGAGGTGTAGGAGGAAAAATGGAGGCGCGGAAAGTAATTTCTTGACTTCCTTAACATGGCCCAACTTTGCAAGCCCAATTGCGCAGCCTGCTTTGTTCACAGCACCGCAATCCCTAATCCCGCATTTTTCATTCTTCCTTCCTCTACCATTTTTTCACCTCACTAGTACAGTACGTCAAAATTGCAAGTCCATCACCCTCTTCCAGAAGGTAACACATGCTTTCTTTCTTTCATTTTTTCTTTTTAATTGAAGAAAAGTTTCTGTTTTCATAGATAGATAGATAGATAGATAGGACCGTCAAATTCAATTCGCTAATCACCCTCACTATTTTTATTAACTCCTCGGTACTTTTTCTCAGCACTATGAAAAATTTCCAATCAATGTACTTTTAAATTCGATTTGGTTTAATTAATCCCCTAAATTAGTGGCCTTGCTCCATTTTTTTGTGTGGCTTTCCGTCGTAGATTGCAGGGATATGAAATTTAATTATTTTTAAGAAATGCAATTTTTTTATACTATGTTGAATTTTGTTGTGTTTCATTCCAGTGGTCACTACTAAGTTCAGTTTGCTTACTAGTTTTTTGTTTGTTGCGCGCTGGTTGTGATTCAATTATAGTTGCTGTCTTGTTGTGTATGAATTGTGAAATATGCATATTGTATCTGGGGGAGAAAATTATGAGATGGGCATTTGATGTTTGGATTCGGATTTTAACAAGAGTGTTTATAGATGTTCTCCTGGAATATTTGTTTCGAGTTTAGAACACTTCCAAATTCATTTTCCTGATTTTGAGATGTTTTATAAAAGGAAAATGGTGGGTAGGACACCCTGGGAAGAGATAAATAGAGAGAAGACAGAAAAGTGTGGGTATATAGATGATATGATTGATAGGAAGAGAGATGCCAAAGGTGTGTTAGATTATTTGGTTGGACTCATGGGCTGTTCACATATCATTGCTATATTTGAAATTGGAAGTGTTAGAAGTTGATGTTTCACATGTGTAGTATGTTCTGCCTTCTTTTATGGTGATATCTTCTGTTTGAAGTGACTGGGGTGAGAATTTGGATGAATAGCTGAAGTTGTATCTGCGGTCATATATGTTATATGTTCTGCGGTTCACAGCTCAACCTTATTATGTTGTACCTTATTATGTTGTGAAATTGTTACAGGGTTGGTGCTCCTAGTTTGTTGAAAGAGCATCTTTTCCAACATATTGGTTTCATGAGTCACTATTTTGATTGAATAAAAAGATGAGGTTTACCCCCATTTCCAGATTAATCTGTCGTCTCCCTCAGCGGGATATATGTGGGCCCTTGCAATCTCGAGCCTTACAGACTAATTCTGTTCCTAAAGATCCTCTGGCTAAGCCAATAAAGTACAAAATTCCTCAATTCTATGATCCTTATGGCCCCAGACCTCCACCCTCAGAAAAGATCATTCAGCTTGCAGAACGAATTGGAGAACTATCGGAAGAAGAACGTGGTCAAATTATGCCTACATTGTCTGAAAGATTAAATCTTCCAAAGTTGCAGCCAATTTCCACAGATGGCTTGGACATGGGTCCAGAAGGTGGTGCTGCTGGACCAAAGGTCGAAGAGAAAAAGGCAGAGAAAACAGCTTTTGATGTGAAGTTGGAGAAATTTGATGCTGCCGCAAAGATCAAGGTGATTAAGGAGGTAAGAACATTTACTAGCCTGGGATTGAAAGAGGCCAAAGATCTTGTTGAAAAGGTTCCAGTTGTGCTAAAACAAGGAGTCACAAAAGAGGAGGCAAATGACATAATAGAAAAAATAAAAGCTGCTGGAGGAGTTGCAGTTATGGAGTAAAATTTTGATTGTTGGTTGGGATCATAATTTTCCTTAATGTATGTTTTTAAGTTGCCATCTCACGGTTATTCGTGAATGAATTTTAGAAGAAAGTTCTAGAGGCCCCAAACAGATTTAAGGATTAACAGCCAACTGTTGGAATAATCTATTTGGATCATCTTTTGTTAGTTGAGATTTCTGGTTCATTACTGTATCACTTGTAACTGCAGTGTTGGTTTGACATTTGTAACACTCTGCCTGTCCTCCCTGCTCACAGATTTTCTTCCAAATGAAATTTTTCTAGGTTCATTGGCAAAATTATTACATGGAATTTTCCTAGTTCTTTGAGATTCCTGTAGTTGAGTATTCTGTTTGGACTGGTGCCTGGACCTCTTATGAAGCATTATGTCTCTTTTCACAGTCAATTAGTTTAGTTGTTCCTTGTTCTGAAAATATCATGTCCTTTTGCAGTTAGTTCTTCTAGCCTTCTTTAAGGATATGAAAAGAATGATGAGTAGTGTGGTTGTGATGTGACTTAGCCATTTGGCTTACACATTGTGATTAGTCTGAGAGTAGGTAATATATGTTTCGTTTTCTTAGTTAGTACACCGAATGACCATGAAATTTGTGTATGACAAGGGTTAATCATGGTTCTTTCTTATTAACTAATTTTCATTCACCTAAAGGAACTCTTGCATTGTTTAATCATTACTTCATCTGGTTACTATGACGAAGATGTTATTAATCTGAGGGTGATTAGTGAATTGAATTTGACGGTCCTATCATTACTTCATCTGGTTACAGAGAATATTATATATGTTATTAATCTGTATTTTGTTTTTGTTCTTTTACCAATACGGTGTCGTTTATTTATTTTTATTTACGAATATAAGATACTTTCATTTCTTACGTATAATTATTTAACTTAATGTCTAAATAATTTAAGATAATTTATAACAGTCTGATAAAATTAAATTGGTAAAATTGGTTGAAAAGGTAGCTGAAAAATAAATTATCAGCTTTAAAGTTGAAAAAACTAAATTAAAAAGGTGTGATAAAATTAATTGACAAACTAAAAGTTGTAAATTATTGAATTAAATATTAATAT
>Ga0123341_1005390_pt1 | contig 11395 bp, 6 predicted proteins | sample Turbeapinknodule_FD_89959 | JGI IMG/M metagenome (GOLD analysis project Ga0123341, IMG submission 89959) | Root nodule microbial communities of legume samples collected from Mexico - Turtle bean Mexico pink nodule | ecosystem: Host-associated > Plants > Roots > Nodule | place: Mexico: Nepantla... | reverse complement strand
TGCGGAGACAACCCAGAATGATTTGTTTGATTTTTTTATTTATAATATTTATTTTACTATTTTGACATTATAATTTTGATATATATATTGTCGACTTGATTTATTATTTTTAAATATTTTTATGTTGCAATACTTCGTACTATTTTAAACATTTTATTTCTATTTAAAATTGAATAAAAATATTCTAAGATTTAGTATAGCATTAATGATAAATACACAATATATATAACTAACGAAAGTATATAACCTGTATTATTTGGTGTTGATTTGTTTGAAAAGTTACTATAGTTCCTTAACCAGTAAATAATAATTTTTAGCAGAGGGAAGATAGGTTTAAACAATTAAAGCTGAAGGTAAAGAAACTGCAAACCATAAAAACCTAGGCATAGCTAGAAGATGTATAGGTAGAGACTAGAGAAGAGAGAGCTTGGTGGAGATGTTGAGGGTGGTCCTGTGTATGCCTGATGAAGAAGTCGATGAACTACACACATTTGAAGCTAGCTACTTATGCAGAACAGATTTCAAAATATTAATTAGAATGTGTGCGTGGTCCTCAACAGGCGTTGGATGATACTGTAAATGCATGTCAACTTTGTTCATCAGTGAAATGTTTCGGTGAGGGAGAAATTTCTAAAACTATACGTCACTATATAACCCTAGCTACCACATCAGTGATATAAAGAACTCACTACCTGCCTAAGAAATAGTTCTGAAAGACTGAAACAGAAGCAAAAGGTGTGTCACTCTACGTAAACGGCGCCGAACATAAGGGCATGGACCATTTATTTGTTAACTTCGCCTCATACCACAACGCGTAGAGATCCTATAGCCACAGAATAGGTTCCTCTGATATATAGTATACACATAGATGATTCTATACGAAGTTCTAATAATTTAAATCTAATGTTATAAAACAGTGACAAAAATCTATAGCAGAAGAACCTAAAAACACGACAACCGACATTGCTCAAAGAAAGTTGAAGTTACAGAGTATGAGATGAGAAAAGAGAACCCTAATTATGGTATAAAAAATTCTTCTCCACCGTCCCACGATGTAGATCTGTTTGTTTTTCTGGCATGACCCAAACACAGCTTCAATTTCTCTCTGTCCATGCAAACCTTTTTCTTACTTCAACACTTCTGCTTGCTATATATCTAATTCAAATATCATACTACACGGTAATCAATAATTTGTTTTTATAAATACTTTAAAAATTAATTAAGTAAGTAAGTAAAATGATTTTATAAACTAAAATTAACTTATTTATATAAATTAAAGAAATTATAAAATAACTTCTATAATTAAAATGAAACATAAATTAATTTTAGTTGTTAGTTTTTTCTACCTTAAAAGGTATTTATAAACAAATTTATTGACAAAAAAAAAGTTAAACATTACACTGTTTAATAAACATAGACTCAAACATAATATTATGCTCTCAGAAACAAAAAAGGCCTAAAAAATATTATAAGTAAGTATTATTTATTATAGCTGATATTTTTATAACATTAAATTTAATATTTAAAACTAACATGAGTTTTATTGGAAGAACGGATCTTTGAAGTAATCTCATTTTTTAATCTCCTATAATATATACTTCCTCCGTTCTCTTTTTTTTTTCTTTTTTTATCGGCAAAACAAAACCCGTTCTCTTCTCTAAAGGTTGTTAAAAAAATTCAAAAAAAATAATCAATATAATTTTTTTTAATCTATTAAAATATTGATAAGATTTTTATTTTACTTTTTTCATTTTTACATAATAATTAACACATGTATGTAAATGAATTAGAGATTAAAGGAAAAATAAGAATAGAAATGATAAAAGAATAATTAATGCTTTTTGGAAATTTAAAATCAATATTAAATAAAAATAATATATTTTGTAAATATCATACTTTAAAAAATCGTTTTTTAAAATTATGTTTTTTTAAAGATATCATATGAAAAACAAACAATTTTTTTTATAGAACTCGGTCACAAGTCAAGTCAGTATATATATATATATATATATATATATAATATTAAAGGTATAATTAAATTTACTAATTCAGAACAAAGTGTAAACTTTTAAGTCAAATCAAATTTTTGAAAAAGTTCTAGGCCTTTTATAAAGCCTATTATGTTTGGTCAATCATTAAATTTAGCGACTGCATGAAGTTTATTTAAGGTGAAGCTTGTTTAAAACATTCACTTCAATCTAAAAATTAAAAAGGAAAAGGGTGGGATTAGGTTAGACGGTTTGAACTTCATGGTATAATATCTACCTATTTTACTCTTAAATGGACATAAAATTTCACAAATTTCAAGAGTTTTAAATACATTAATATTGAATAACTTTTATTTTAAATATTGTATTTAAACAAAACAATCTAAATTTATTCCATTTTATTTTTTATTCAACGTTATTGGTGAAAGCCAACTTTTTGATCGGTCAACTATCGAATAACTCGTCAAATTTCGTAAAACACATTTTTCAACCTATATATTCACATGTCCAAACATTTATTATATGCTTTAACTTTTTTATATATATAAGTAGTTCTAATTTAACAAGTTTGTCGTCTTAAATCAGTAAAAAAATAATCAAAATCGTGCCAATAAATTGAAATCGATTTCAAAAGGACACTAGTATGAATATTTTAAAAAGACAAGGGACCAAAACAAAATTAGTGAAAATATGAAGGACCGAAAATATATGTTTACCAATATAATTTAACACACATAGGAAAACCATTGCATTGAAAGATCTATTTAGAAATATATGAGACTAAGACATTTTCTTTTAGCATTCTATCAGAATTTATATATTTGTAGTGACGTAAAAGAAATCAGCACTATGCAACTCAAGAGAATGAGTATTGTATTTAGTTGGGAATTGTTATAAAGGTAAGTGGCAATTTAAATAGTCAAACATCAGCTCTGGTTCTTAACATAGCACTCAATAAGGTGCACCTACATTTTCCAAGTGTATTAAAATTTGTGTTAATACCTGATGGAAGACACAATAATACGAGGAGAGGAAAATCTACTACAGCATCACAATTAAGTTCCAGACGGAACAGAGCAGCCAAGGCAAGTGTTAGCGAAGTTTGTTTTCCTGTTTCTGTATTCATCTCATCTGACAAAGGTAGAAAACAGAGAATGGACGGACACAGAAACGGTGATTACATAAAAACTCAAGAATGGGTAAAATATGTTTTTATCCCGCTAAAATTTCTAAAATTCAGTTTTAGTTTGTCTAAATTTTTTGTCGGTTTTTGTTCTCTCTAATTTTGAAATACACCTTTCTTTCCTCCAAATGCTATCCAAACCAACTTTTTGTCATCAATAAAGTGTTCTTTAAATAATTTGGAGAGGCAAAAATGTGCATTTTAAAACCAGAGAAACTAAAAACTCACAAAAGAATTAAGAACTAAAATTAAACTTCAAAAATTTTAGAGACCGAACGTATATTTTACCCCTTCATACCATGCATACCAACTATCAAAAAAATTTAAAAATAAATTCCTATTCTGTGTGGTTATTTCAGAATGCCGCTTCTGGTGCGCTCTCTCAAATCACTAGGTATAATAAATACAGAATCTACACAAAGCCCACCTTTAGAGTGTGTACAGTCAATCTGTTTCATGGAGAATCTTACTTTGGTTGTAGGTTCTGATCCCCTGACAGTAAACTCACCCACCTTGTAATCTACCCAATGTCCGCACTTTTGATTGCCGTGTGCATCATCAGGTTCAGCTTCATCCAGGCAGCACTCGAATGATGCTTGCTGACCGTCCATTGTTGACAACTCAAATTTCACTGGTTTTAAATCCCAACCATGGGTATGTTCATAATTGCGCACCCGTCGCCCAAGCCTCTTTGAAAATCGTCCAAGATGAAGCCTAAAGGAGAGAGTATAAATATCAGCAGGAAATGGGAAGCTGATCTCCCCATCCACTTCAAACCACCATATTTGCTGCAAATATGCTACATTTTTGAACCTGAAATAAACAAAAAACAAAAGTGTAATGCAATCCTCAGAAAAAGGAGCTGACTGATTAAACCGGCATCAGGATCAAGAGTGCAACAATTTGCAGAAAGCACAAATAAGCAGCAAAGTTGACATAATTAAACCGGAAGTACATTGACAATTACACGTCCAACTATTCATGTCTAATACCAGGCACTGCAGACCAACCAAAACCACCTCTTCATGTTTTATTCCTAAGTCGGGTCAGTTTGATTGAATTAGGTTGACTTTTGCATGGATTAGTCAAGGCTACAAAATAAGATCAACCAAGCTAAGCTAAACCAAATTGCAACCATAATTGAAAGTTAAAAAATGATTCCTAAATAATTAAAATTGAATCACACTCCTCTCCTTAAAAAAAATAAGCAGGCATTTAAAGAACAGTTTTCCCCGTCTATGACTCTTGGCATAATTGACAGGCAGTTTTTTAATATACTATATTAACTTGGCACCTTATGTGTTTTTTGGGTAAAATCATAAAAAAATAGTTAGATCATTTAATACTTCATTTCAATATCTACCATGTAAAATTGATAACGGTGTTGAAATTAACTGTTGGTATATATATTGAACCAAGATATTTTGTTCTTCAGAGGAGGAAATTTAGTTGAGGATGCCTTTGCCTGGACAGGACAATATGATAGTAGGGCTACCAAGTAGTCCATACTCTGTACCATAGTTAATATTTGGGCCATACAAAAGTACAAAACAATTAACTCATTAAGTTCACGGGGTTATTTGATGTGTGTGGGCAGGTATCCCCACCCCCCCTCCTTTTTTTTGAGGGAGGGAGCTAGTCTCAGATTGATCATTTGATCTAATTAGTAGTTTAATAAAATACTTGAAATTTTGTACATATTTAAATTCAAAATTGAACAAGCAGCACCCAATGATTAAACACTCGCGTTACTAATAAGGTTTGCAACTTCTAGAAGATGTACTGGACAGAAAGACCACATAACATATGAAATGTTAAACCAAAATCAATACAATATAAATAAGCTTATCTTTGAATCTAATGCACATGACAACACAGAATATTCTCCTATTTCTCAAGTGCAGAATCATCATTCACAAACTAGAAAAATTATCATGCAGGATGAAGACAATGGAAAACAAAATGTTTACACTCTCTCAAAAGGACAAGCGTGAGTCATGAAGCAATTAAAGCATATCAGAAAGAACAACAGACAACAATGAAACCGTAACAGATTGATCATGTACACAAATTAAAACTTAATGTCAGACTAACAAAATTTGGATAGTTGGATCCTAGATTGAAAATTCATGGTTGATAACAAATGGGTAGTTTGGAAATTAAAATATCAATCTCATTGAGTACAACATACAGACAAACGGTTTTCAAGACTTCATCCAAGAAAGCTCCAGGAGAATAAGTAAGATGTATAAGACAGAACTCCTAAGCATCAGCAAGCAAGAAGCTTATGGGCCTAATATACTGAAAGGCCCAGAATATGGCAGATCCACACTGGGAGAAAGAGAGTGAGGCCCAATAGTGGAGAGAATGGAAAAAGAGTGGGACCCGGTAGTGGAGAGAATGATACAGAGAATAAGGCCCAGTAGTGGAGGGAATGAGAGTCAGTTACTGAATGGATGAGGTGGCATGAGGGACGTGCAGTGAGCAGTCAGTATTTTGGGAGAGGAGAGTGGGGAAGAGGCAGGCTGGATTATTGTTCAGAAATATGTTAGAAGAGTATTCTTCTCTCTGGGAGTCTTGGACTTCGGGTGTTCTTCCTTGCTTGTAGAGTCACTGAGCTCACTCATATTCTGGAATTAATAATATTATAGCCTCTTATATTCTATCCTCTATCAGTATCACTTCAACATATGAGCAGGCTTGTGAAATTCATCTAAGATACGGTTCTGTCAATATATAATATAGAACTGTGAGTACAAGAAATAGATTTTGAGGCTCTAGACTATATAAGAAATTGCATAAGCATACATAGTTGATCTAAGGGTCGCATAAAAAGGTAAACATGTCTAACACCCTCTATCACCAAATTACCCCATTCACCGAATAATGTTGGAAAAGCAAAATAATAATCTTATCATTGCTTTTTAAGATTATGATAACAAAACACATTTTGACTTACAACTTGAGTTCAGCATTCTCAATAAGGCCACCTGTAACATACATTTCATGGTTCATAGTGGCATGTAAAAATATTACAACAACAAAGCAAACACAATACTTTTCTATCACAGCAATGAATTTGCATTACTGGAAGCAAAAACAATGAATCAAAAAGCATTCTGCAGAGATGTGCAGCACTCGGCACCTTTGATTCCCTCAACCTATCCACTTGGCAAAACTCCCCACCACTACATTATGTTGGTAGTTTGGTAGAAATTGGTTATTAAAGGGGTTAGAGATATGATTTGATTACATTAAATAAGGAAATGAGATATGATTGGAAGGGAAATATCTTACCAAACCCATTATTAGATATTGATTTGGTTCCCTGCTACTCTATCTCTTCTTCATTATAAATAAGAATACTCATGTGGTACACAACATACAGAATATTCCTTCTCAGTTTCTCTCTTCTAAATATGGTACCAGAGTGGTACCATCCTTCGTGACCTATTTTATTACTAATCCATCCAACATGGTATCAAAGTCTAACGAGAAGGAAACTCAAATTCATGCTTCCTATGTGGCCCACTACTGTAAACAAAAATTAGAAACTGTGATACGCTTTCCAGTTTCTTTATTTTTGCCGTATATCATTGTTCACCACTGGTAACCTTCCCACAAAGTTTTTTCCAGGCTGCACCGCCACCATTGGCATTACCTTGTCATGCAATGATCAACTCCAGCAACCACCATGTCTTCTGAGCATTTTCTTTTTCTCTCCAACAGTCGTTGTGTCCTCTGCATTTTTACTCTCCGGCACCCATCGTGCCCCCTAACCATTTTTAACAAGCTTAACTCGTATGATAATATGTTCCAGCTTGAGGGAGTGTCAAAGATATGATTTGAAAGGACAAAGCACGCTTAAGATTGATTGTCACTTTGATAGAGATATAGTCTTGGCAGAGAAATATCTACTGGCTTTGTTATTATTTATTTTGTTAGCTTTGGCAACCCACTAACTGACATGTTTACTAAGCCTCTCAAGGAGGAATTTGTTGATGACATTTGTAGCAAGCTTGTCTTGTATTGTATGTATGATATATATGCTCTAGCTTGAGAGAGGTGTTAGAGATATGATTTGATTGTATTAATAGGGAGATACGATATGAATTGATAGGGAAATATCTTACCAAATATTGCTCATTATTAGACACTGATTTTGTTCTTTATTACTGTATCACTTCTTTATAAATAGGAATGTTCATGTGTGTATACAACACACGGAATTCATTATATTCTTTCTCAGTTTCTCTCTTCTCAACATGGTACCAGAGTGGTCATCCTCCGTGACCTGTTTGTCACTAACAGGTTAGTTAGTTAATTAAGTCAGTTAGAAGTTGCCTACAAGTAAGAGGAATTGAGATGGAGAAGAGATCTCTTTGGGTTGGGGGAAGTCGGGAGAGAACCAGGTTTCTCGAATACCTAGAGTGTAACATTGTTTTCCATCAATAAAGAACATGTCCTTCTACAGTCTGATCCAGTTTCTATCACTTTTCAATCCTCTTGTTTTTGTCAGAACCCAGTCCAGCAACCATGCACAAACTAAAACATGTTCTCTTCTGGTACATGTCCCATTAAGGCCTCACAGAAGTATACAAACAACATTAAGCACTCCATCTTGCTGCGTGCTCAGTAGAAGCATGCATAGCATGGGTTTTAAAACTCCAACCTCAAATATCAGCAGAAGCATGATTTCTCTAAAGTTGCCCAAAGTCCTCACATCATTTTAAGAACAGAAATAAACACAGTCATAAAACAAGGTCACACACAACAAACCTAACCGTAAATCACCACAACTCAACAAAAACATAACTTAAGAAAAAAATGCAGGTTCGGAGAACCTAACCTAGATTCCTCAGTAGGAACCCAAGTCCAGTATCTGCGGTCATCAATTCCAGTAATAGACATCGCCTTCGCCGAAATTGACATGCAAACCCTTCCCGTGACCCTGTCCAGCCACACTTCCTGCAAAACCATAATCCGTCAACTAATCTCCAAAAATCAATCACGCAACTCAGAGACACAAAAGAAAACCGCCCAGCACCTTGTTCCCGTCGTCGAACGGCACTGGCCGAGAGAGCAGCGCGAATATGTCCTTCTTGGAGAGATTCCGGTACCTCTCGGGAGGCATCAAATCGAGCAGATCTTGGTAGTTGCTAGGAAGCTTCGTTTGCCAGACGGTGTCGGCGGAGGCAGCGCCGCGAAAAGAGCGATTGAGGCGCGCGAGGTTGCATATCTCCGGCGGAGTAAGGTGGAGGAAAACGCGGGCGACGCAACTCTCCGGGATGTCGCCGAGGCCCGGAGCGGCGGCCGAACCGTTGGTTCCTAGGTTCGACAGCGAGGCCCCCATTCCCTCCCGATTCAGCCGTTCTTTCCTTTCATTGAAACCTCGGCAGAGGAACGAAACGAAGGAAGGAGGGAAGAGGAAATCGAAGAGTGAGTGCGTAATTATAGAATTGAATTGAATTGAAGTGAGAGGTGAGTTCTAGAATTGCCTTGGAAATAGGAACGATGGGATTTCTATTTTTGTTTCGGTCCTGAGGAGATTCGATAGAGTAGAATGTTTACTTCTCCTCCACCAATCACCTTCACTCCTTTTAACTATTTCTTTTTCCTGTTCCTTCCTTAATTCTCCATTTTTCTTCAATACCCCCCTTCTTTATTTTCCATACCAAATTATCCTTATTTTGCATACACATAAAACAAACATTTCATTCATAGATAGAAAAATTATGTGATAGTTAGTCTTGTTAATCAGATCCAGTGATAAAAGGATCTATTATAATCATATAAACGGACAAAGCAAATGTAAGAGAGAATAAAAAAAATGTAATAAAAAAAATAAAGGAATTAATTGTTTAGCCCCTTGCATAAGTTAAACACTTTAAACTTGATTTGTTCTTTCGAAACATTTAAATTTAAAGTTTTCTATTATTTCACTGTTTTTACGAGATAGTGGTAGAAATATCTTTAATTTTATTTTCATCAATAAATATATTGTTTAATTGGTGAAACTAAAGTTGGTATGAACTTTTAAATATTTAGTAACTAATATGATTGAGAGATAAAATAAAAAATTATATAGTAAAAGAAAAAATAGTATTTCAAAATGAATTTAGTAATTTAAAATGGGTAAGTATGAAAATGATGAAATGGTATGAAAATCATAATAAGGATTACATATATTATTATTTTATTTTTTTTGTTACCAGATCCAGTTTAAAGAATTAGATATTTATCAATACTTGAACTCAATAAATATAGGAGTTTTCTATGTTAAAAATATAATTTATTTGGATAATACCTATAAAAACAAAATTATTTGTCATAGCTACACTATATCTTAAATTTTCCTTCATAAATTTACCAAAATAAAATGAGTTTAATGTTTAGAAAAATTTATAAATATTATAAAAATCACATGAAAAATCAGTGCCACAAATAACCATAAAAGAACTACAACATTTGATTTTTTTTTAATTATTTATCAAACTCAGTTTTCACGATATAAATAGATGGAAAAAAAAATGGTGTAGTAGCATCTTTGTAGATTACTCTAACACCTTGGGAGGTTGTCAAATGAGGCGTAGTCAAATATTGTAAAGTTAAGTTTGGATTGAGAATTGAAAGTATGAGAAATTGAAAAAGTGAATACGTGAGCATTTGAGAGAAAAAGTAAGGAAAAATTAATTGTGTTTGGATTTTTCTATATTATACTAAACTTTTTTATATTATAGTAAATTTGTGAGAAAAAATTATTGAAATTTGTGAGTAATGGGATAGTTGTCATGATATTTTTTATTTTTATAAAGGTGTAAAATGTAAGATTACATATTTATCTTTATCTTTCAAAAATATAATATTCAAATATTAAGTATTTTTGTCTAAATTTTGATTAATTAAAATTATGTATAATTACCTTTTTGGTCCCTATATTTAGTAAATGATATTATGTTGTTATGTTTCCTACATTTATGGTCGATATTCAATTTAATACAATGGTTTTTTTAAAAAAAATCAATTTAGTCCCAAAGTTTTTTAAAAAGTTTACAATTTGGTTCCTTCTGTTACTTTTCCACCAACGACGTTAATTGGTGATGATGTGACACACAATATGTCAAATTTATGTAGAGTTGCACTCTACGTGTAATTCCCTTCTCTTCACTTCCCCGGTTTCTCTAGCATTTAATCATTTTTCGCACCAAACAATTTGCAGATGCGGATGAATTATATGAATTCAGCTAACGAGTATGGTAGGTCATCATCAATGCCAGAGACATATTATTAGAACTCTAGTAGTTGTTCAGGCCCTCTCAATCCAATCTCAAGCATTGGATTAAAATAATTCCCTGTTATCTAACAATTTATCTTCTACTCATGTTTCTCTTTGCATCAGGTCTTAGGTGTGAATTCACCTGCATTTCGCCATCAGGTCGACGACGCGTCGGGCTTACTCGATTTCGCTATCGATGATGTGATGACCTCTTATGCGTGAAGCACTGGTACACCAACCACCACAATTGTTCCCACGACTATAAGGTCACCGAGAGAAAGGTCATCGCGAGGGATAATCCACTGTGAAGGCTGTGAATATCGTGAAGGCCAAAAAACCCTAAAATCGAAGAAGGGGAAAACACTTTGATTGATCATTAAGACAAACCCCTAAAATAGGTGAAGGGGAAAACACTTTTGATCCCTAATTTATGGTTGAGGTTTATAAGTTATTGTGATTATTATGTGAATCAGTTAATTTTTTTTTTCTTTGAAGGTATTTCTTATGCTAGGAATGTTCCTCCAACTAGTACCATTGCTCATAGCCAACAAGTTAGGGGTTTGACTCTTAATCAACCTACTAGATCACCACTACTTTTGGTCCAAAATCAAAGCGGTGAGGGTGAAGGGTGGAGTGGAGGTCATGACGCGGGAGAATGGAGAATGGATGGAGGGAAGAAGAAAAATCCTAAAAGTTGGTGCCTACGTGTACCCTTCACGGTTGCATATTAATGACATTGTATGTGCCAAATCATCATTTGTTAATGTCGTTTGTGAAAATTTAACAAAAAAGATCAGATTACATATTTTATTGAAAACCTTGGGACTAAATTGATTTTTTTTAAAACCACAGTAGTAAATTGAATATTGACTTTAAATGTAGGGACAAAAAAGGTAATTATACCTTAAAATTATTAGTAGTATAATTTGATATAGTTGAATAATTAAT
>Ga0123341_1005389_pt1 | contig 11398 bp, 7 predicted proteins | sample Turbeapinknodule_FD_89959 | JGI IMG/M metagenome (GOLD analysis project Ga0123341, IMG submission 89959) | Root nodule microbial communities of legume samples collected from Mexico - Turtle bean Mexico pink nodule | ecosystem: Host-associated > Plants > Roots > Nodule | place: Mexico: Nepantla... | reverse complement strand
ATATTATATTTATATTAATATTTAATTTTATTAATGTAGTATGTACATAGCCATTTTCTATTTTTTTTTAAAACATATCAAAACATTTATTTGAAATAGTAGCTGTGATGGTAGAACATGTTTTTTTAATTTATTTTTCTGAAATATATATTTCATTTATTTTTTATTTTCACGATGGTTCTTGTTTCTCAAAATTTGATTTTTTTTTGGATTTTATTATATTTTTTCTTTTTTCTTTCTCAAATATTTTGAAACTCAATAACATGACGTTCATGCTCTTTGCGTATCTCATATTCTTTGTGTCTCTCATACATATAAATACACATAGACATAAATCTATATTTCATTTATATACATATAATAATAATAAAATAAAAAATGCGGATGTACATGTGCGGGAACGCCGCTAATATATATAACATGATTAATTTCTAATTCTAATATCTCTAACTTAAAAGACAAGTTTTTATATACTGGAGTTATTATTTTTTATTTTTAATACTTATACATGAAACTAATGAAAACTATATTTAATTATAACTCATTAATATGTTTTTTTATGAATTATTAATTTAATTATAATATTTAGTAATAACTTGAATTTTTTTTTAAATTCAAAAACATGTCACTTTCAACGTTTACTTTTTGCAAGTTATATAAAAGATAAATTCATTTTGTTTAAATATTGTTTTTACTCTCTAATATTTATTTTATTCTATATATAATGAAAATATCTTATTTTTAGTCCAAGCATCATGTTTTCCTGCTATAAAGCAACTCACATGACCTTTCTCTCTACATATTTCATTGTTTACAAACTAATTGTATTATCTCTTTCTCTTTCGTGTGTGCTAATGTTTAGTGTGAAGTTATAACTAATTGGGTTGGACTGACTAGATACCATGTTTTAATGAGTGAACTTAATTATTGTGTCTCCTCTGTAATATATATTTAAATCTTATGTTGTTTATTTTCTGCAGTTGATTTGTCATTATATGTATTACTTCCGCGTGCATTTTTTTCCATCAAGTGATATCATGACTTGGTTCGTTTACACACTAAATATCTTATCAACATAAATGAATCGACGAGACGTGAAAATTGATACATTTTACCAATAATTTAAATATGCATTACATTATTTATGTACTTAGAAAGTGCGTAAGTATTCAAGTCACTCAAGCGGAGTATAGGAGTATGTTCGTTTACATTCAAAAAGTGTTAAATCTAATTTCTAAAATTTGAACATGTCATCAATAATTTTAAATTGTACTCTTTAATGCAGCACAACAAGTCTCCATCATCCTTATTTGATGAGTTTTTAGGAGATTTCTTTAAAGAAAATTTATGTTAAGAAAAGATATCTCTCCTTACAAGGTCAGAAAAGATTTTAGATATCCCTTTACCTACATAAAATCACACAAGTGGAAGTCTGACCGTAATGCGTAACGTTTGTAAATTTTATGGAGCAATTTTAATTTTGTAAATAATATTTAGTTGAGATGAAGCATAGAGAAAACTATTTCTATCTCAAAAGTAAATTTGTAATAAAAGGTAACGAAAAAGTTATATATATATATATATATATATATATATTCTTTTGGTCAATCATGCATTTAACCAGGTCTGGTAAAAAAAACCACAAATTTGTGTTTAGCATGTGCTTGACCATGAAAAAAAGTTATTCATATTTTTAAATATTCATTCTCTACCCTATCCAACAAGCTAAAAGTTCATTGAAAGCATTCAAAACAGTCTAATTAATGTTCTTGAACTTGTACATTTGTACTTCAAAGAAAAATTGATTCCATTTCAACTTTGCTTTCAAATACAACTATTATTCTGTGATTGTTTTGATGTTCAAGTTTCTCAGTCAATTGAGTTCAGTATGCTTTGATTATATGTACCCACGTCTGAGATTCATTCACAATGAACTTTACAGCTGGAACTGGAAGTACAGCAATGACAAAGGTTCAGCCTTTTCCTGTTTGCCTGAATGCACATAGAGGAACCAGTGTGCCCGATTTCATAAACTCCTCCTTTATAACCCATACTCCATGCATAATATCCTCTAACTAGCTACCTTGATCACCAGGGACCCTGTTGCCGAGAAGCGTGCCAAGGTGGAAACTTTGAGAGAAAAGGTAGAGGAACAGAAGACGAAACATGAAAAGTCAGGTTAGTGTAGCATGGACAATGACACTAGAACTTAGGAACCTGCAAATGGGTTGTCTGCATGTTCTTCGAGGGATGGTGGGTCATGCTGATTTTTAAGTCAGTATACAACAAAGCCAAATTTTCTGAAGAGGAGAATGTTTTAAGAGAAAATTACCGTGCGAAAATTGACCTGCTACAATATAGATAATCATGATGTAATAGATCATGACATTGACAACTGATACTCCTGCATACCACATTGGAGGCAGAAGCTCCAAACTATGCAAACCCATTTGTAATGTAGTAACAATATGAATCTGTGTAGTCAACTGAATATAATCAGGTTGGATTGAGTTAGTCTAGTTTAAGTAATTAACTAAAACCAATCTTTTAAAAGATTTAAAACCAACCCAAACAAGCCCGTAAGAGAATTAAACCATAACTTATGCATAGTCTTTAGTGTTAAGAAGATTTATAAAGTGAGATTCATTTCTTGTGATAAATAGAATCGTACCAGTAGATCGATCAAGTTGAAGGTCATTTCTCAAGGAAGTGATCAAGTTTTTCCGGCTCCCGATCTCAATTATGTTTTGAGAATATGTGACACGAACGAAAGATTTCTCCAGGATGATGTTTTTCGGAATGTTTTAAAAGAGCGACATGAGACTCTGTTTTTTTCAACTTAAGTCATTGCAATTTGTCCTAGTCTGTGAAAACTTATTCTTACTTAAATTCAATGTTAATGATAGGATTGGAAGAAGAAAATAATAAAAGGTTCAAACTTGAAGTAGCCATAGGAGCACTAAATTTGCCCTCAATGAATATAATATGTTGCCTCGTAAGATCGGGGTTCAGGGATTAATTCAATCCTCCATGAGGCACAACACTCCTTTCCCAGATTTATAAATAAGTGTGGCCAGGGGTACTTCACTAACTAGGAAAATTGGAATCAAATGCAACAAAGAATCAAGTAGATATATGGTTATAAAAAAATGTACTAAATCAAACAAGAAGCATTATGCTCTTTTGAACACACACATGTTCATGGGAGTGTCACCTACCAAATAAAGCGAGGGACCTACATCATTTAATGATGAGATGCCTGTGAATTTTGCTAAATAAAAGAAAGCGTGTAGAAAAGACTGGTGGCAGCATTCCTTCACAGAAAAATCGTCATGAATTTATATTTATAGCTAAATGTCTTCAACTACAGAAGATATTACAAAGCGTAAGTTTCTTCGTTTTTCTCTCTTCCACATAACATTGCTTTAAAGCTAACTCTAACTAGTCACTCCATGTAGGGGCGGGGTTTTTGGTAATATATGATGGTAGTGAACAGGAACATGTATGCACCTCATAATTCTTGGGTGGGTTTATGCCCTGTACTCATAGGATATCTTATGCTATCAAAACTACTGTTTTAATAAAAATTTCTCTTCAGCTATGAAAAAAACTTAAATTAGTCAGTCTAGAGGCCAAAGGAGTTAGCAGCCAGTGAAAGCTATCTTTCATTATCTAAGTCCCTGGATCTATCAGGTGACCCATAAAAATCAAGAAAGAAATAGAATGGGCAAAAGAAATATCAATTAAAGGAACTTAGAATGTTTATAGCAATTATATTTATACTACAATCATATTATATTTATTTCTTCTATGTTTGATGTTCAAACAATAATTTATACAAGCAAGGTAAGTCATTAATATCAAATGTTAACATTGTACAAGTACTGAATCATAGACAAATATTCATATAAAGAACATATTTTGGACTTCTTAAGCCATATTCTTAATTTCAGAATTCCCCAAATGTGACTTGGATGACTTTTAGGTACATAAAATACTTCAGGTTACATCAATTGAAAATGTAACTGCGAATACATGACAATCCCTCAACTATTTTTCATTAGTATTGTGCAATTGGTACCAAAACATTGGGGACAAAAGTTAGTTTCCTCTTATTAAAGTGTCAGTTTTAAAAATTGAGTGAGTCAAAGTAAATAAACATTGATTTCTAAAGCTTTCAATATCATGTCATTCTTCAAAAATGAATTATGCAAAGGACAGATACAAAAATGCCAAAATATATTAGTTAGATCGAAGTCTTACACGAGTATAAGATGGCAAAGATGAGCCAGGAGTAGAAACCCTTCTACTTGGCATTGGTAGCTTAATTTGACTACAATAAACAATCAATAAAAGTAATACGAGTACAGCAAAGAGAACAGTAGGAGAAGACATAACCTTGACATTCTTTAAAGTTGAAATAATAACATGGGCTTTGTGGCTTCTACTGTTTAACCACAAAAATTTCCCTTCAATCAATGCAGCTCCTAAAGTCCACGAAATGTCACCTGGGCCAAATACCATTTCAACATCACCAAGACACAGACCATAATCAATCAATGATGCCAAATAAGCCACCTGGAAACAAAATTGTCCAGCATAATTTGGATTATCAGAAACACTGCCCAAACCAGACCATAAATTTGAACATATTTGTTTGCCTGACTCCCAAACCATTGTTACGTTGGTTCTTGGGGTCAAATTTAGCTTATTGTAGACAAAAAAGAATCCAGATAAAGCATGGAACTTGATTGGGTGTGCAACAGCTGTTAAATTAACTATATCAGTGCCTGCAAGGTACGTAACGAAACACAGTAAGTTCATAGCAGCGCATAATAGAAACAGAACTTTTAACAGCACCCCTTCTTCCATGTTATCAGGGAGCTAGGGCTGTACAATGTCAACAATACCATAAAGAAAAGGTGGACAGCAGCCAACCTTAGTATAAAAAATGATATAGTTTCACACAATTAACAAGTGAACTTTTTGGTTTGATAATAGAAGGGATGGGATGATGTTTCCTTACTGTTTGATCTATTTTTCATTTCGATGATTTTACAAGGTAGAGTTTTGGAGAACAGGTAAGAGATTGAGAAAATGAAAGTAACTACATATAGCCACTGGTCACAAACCAAACCAAACCAAACCAACCGGTAAAATTTGCCGTAATGAAATTATTATAATTTTCAATTAACATATATATTCTATAGACTTCAAGAAGGACAAGATAAAATTTTATAAAAATAGTAAGGCGTGAATTGATAAAATAAGAAAACTACAAAGCAAACAAATGATTATACCCTTACCAAGACCAGAAAACGAACTAGCTTGGCAATTTTTGCTAACTGTCAGATGTGACACTTTGGAATCACTCGGGTTCATGGCGGCAGCAATAGCTAGTTCTTTGCATTGCTCCCAATCAGGTTCTCCAGTAAGACGTAAAGAATAAAGTTCACTTTCCTGGTGTTGGCTGTCATTTTTCTTATAAATGGAAGCCAATCCAGGGCAAGAATGACATGTATAGTTTTGTACATAAGTTGATACCAGACAAGGATGTCTGAGCTCAGAGATACTGGCAGTTCTTTCCTCACTTTGATTGTTTCTGAGCATAAGAACTGTCCTATCAAACGCATCATTTAGGCCAAATGCAGGCAATGAATATGCCATAATCCGATGCTCCATTGATCTGAGCCTTGATCTCATCACATGCACATCATCACCAGCACCATCTATCTCTACCACAATCTGCAATGATGAGCCACCAATATCAAGAAGTCCCAAAGTGGGAGACTTGGGATAGCTATCATCAAAGGAACCCATTTTGTAGTTCAAAGCCACCCACCCATAATAAGCTTCCTCCTTCCCACTCAAAACCCTTATCCAGCTCTTGCTCATCATAAAGCTATGAGCTTTCACAACAGCCTCAATATCTCCCAAGACCCTATTAGCGTCCTGCCTGGGGAGCCCCCTTAACCCAGCAGTAGCCAAGACAAAAGCAGGAGTATCGCCACGCATTTCTTGCGGCACCACTTGCTCGGCCCACACAATCAAGGGCTCCAAAGCTTGTCTCACTCCTAAAGAATCATTAACAAAGTTGTGTAATCCGGGTTCAGTTTGCATACAGTGATATTGACAAGAACTTTTCCAAAGTGAGCTCCTCCTGGTTGTATTATCAGGATAGGAGTGCAGCAGCACTGGCAAGTTCCCTTTGTTTATTCCCTTCACCCCTACCATCCACTCATACACATTCACCCGTGTCCCAGAGCTTCCACAATCCACAACCACGGTGTAATACGACGACGCATTGAGTTTGCCGGTTTCTGACTCGAGATAAAAACCCAGAAACAATAGCAGCATCACCAAAATGACTAAACCGAATTTTATGAGCCATTTGTGTTTGGCAATTCGTTTGTATTTGGAAGGGGATTTGGGGACTTCCATTAGAAAAATGATGTGATAGTCATAGAAAAACCCCTTCTAATCAAAAATCGGGTTAAGGAAAACGCGTACTTTGGCTGAGATGAGATCTACTTCCCTGGTTGTAGCTACTACTGAGTGCATAATTGAAGATGAATTTACCTGAGCTGTGGTTGTAAAGTTGCTGTTGTTTGATCCGAAATTATCTGATGGAATTTGGAAAACTCATAAACTGCTACTGAAGTGGCTATGATCACGACACTACCCAACTTTCAAATCTTTTTTTTTGGAGATTGCTTCCGTGACCTTAATCCTGGGAAGGTATTGCCATTTTTTTTTTTCATTCTGAATAAGAAAAAATTGTAATTGTTTCTTTACACACTGTATCACGAATTAGAGTTTGATTTTGTCAGTGTTTTAAATTTTATAAATTGCAGAAAAAATTCAATGGAAAATTATTTTAATCCTTTATGTATATATATATAAACATAATGGATGACCAAAATAATTTTAAAGGTTATTTAACCATTAAAGTAAACGAGATTCTTTTACAGTTAAAAATAACGAGATTCTAAATCATAAATCACATTTTTAACAAGATTTGATGTTAAAAAAAACAGAGTATTATACATACCTGTAGTTTTCATTTTACAGTCTACGGAAAAAAACTAATAACTTTTAAACAGACAAACACAATAAAACTTACTCTGTTTAGGGAGAAAATCACTGATTCGTTATTTTTAACGAAAAAAATATGTATTTTTCGTTCCAATTATAACTTTTAAAAAAATTATATTATTATACTCTTATGATGTACTATTGTAATTATTTATTAAGGACGTAACATATACTTAGATATATTATTTCAAAATAATTGTCATATTAAAATAATTATTGAAAAATGTAAAATTTATTATTAAAATAATTGATGAAGTATATCAGTGTATTATGGTTATCTTATATTTAATTGTTTTATTTATTTTTCTTAAAAGAAGTTTCAATTCAATCATTCAAATACACTGCACGTCATTTATATATCTTAATATTTATTTATTTTCATTTTCATTACATTTAACCTTAACCTTTTGTACATTGTCATACATTTTTCATCTTTAGTCAATTATCTATATCGTGGAATTTATATATTTCTTAATCCTATCAGTCTTCTTTAACGAATTTAGTTCGTACTTGTTTTCTAAATGATGAAGGTATTTATGCACTTGGTTTTGGCAGATGAAGGAAAGAAATGAAGAAAATAATAAGGTATCGATGCACTCAGAATTTGAATTATTATGCGTTTCCTGAGAAGCAGAACAAGTTAAAACGGTGTTGAAATGATAATCTAAATGAAATCCAGAAATTGTGTTGGAGATGCAGTCAAATCTCAATCAATTTAAGAGCTGAAGTGAAGTTCATATAATAACCTTTTTGCTCTCATTTTGATTAATCCAAATTGAAATTAACGTTGGTAAACAGCAGAGTTGTGCATCTTAAATGGGGTTATGTTATGGGACTCTAGCTCCAAGAGGCTCTAGGAACACACTAGCTTTAGGATACAAGGAAGCCTCTTTGAGAGTCATTCTCATTTGGTCAACACCGAAAGCTCTTCTTGGGAAGTTTGATATCAATCTGTAGTTTCCAATCCCTGGCAATCCTAATGAATCGATGTATGAGAAAATGGATTGGATTTTGTCTGTGCAAAGGAAAGTGTGCTCTCTCCTCTCCCCGTTTGGAAACCTTATGAGTATCTGCAACATCAAATTTACACACAAAGTGAAGTTCAACAGAAGTTAAACTTTACATGCTTCTAGCTTTGTTGTGTAGTACTCAAGTATATGTACCTGCGTGGGTTGAGACTCCATTCCTTTACTTGCAACTCCCTTAGTGGACTCATTCACTCTGCTGTTCTGTTTAGTGACATTCATAGAACTGTTCATCACTTTCCCATAATTTTTGGTGCTGTGAGCTTCCACTTGTTCCTGACCTCCCTCTCTTGAAGGTAAATTATTGAGTTTTTCTTTTTCCTATATTTGGCAGAGTGTTAGTTAATCATTTTTTTTAAGGAAAGAAGCAACACTTAAAATGAAAGAGTATATTTAGATTAAGCTTAAATTGGTAGTTAAAATACCTTGTCAATTTGCAAAGCTGCAAGATATGCAGCATCCTGTTCTTCTCTAAGCCTACGGTCTGCTCGAATCTTTTCTTCCTGCTTAGCTTTAGCACTTCCAAAAGCCACCCCTTGTTCTTCCAATGTTCTTTGTAGAATCCCCACTAGCTCAGCAGGTGAAAGGGGTCCTTCTAGCTGAAAACCAAAAGAAAAATGCGTATAAAACAGGCTATAACTAATGGTGCAGTCATGGATCTACATAATTTCACCACAATCAATACAACAGCATAAAATACACAAGTACGTGATCAAGTAAAGTAGGATAGAATCTCTCATTTGACAAGTCATATTTTGAATCTTCTGAGTCTCCAAGGTTGGGTAAATGTAATTTCTCTCTAGATGTTTCATAAGCTAGGAAGCCTTCCTACCTTGGGTTTGGACTTAGGATATCACCTTCTCACCCTTATATTTTTATTACCAGAAAAGTAAATACAACAACATAGGCAATAACTAACTTAGCCAATTTCTTTAAAGCATCTTGCATATATGAGGAATAATGCATAATCCATACAAAAGGCATAAATGTGTGTCTCGAAAGTTAACCAACCTGTTGCAGAACTGCTATGCTTTCACCAGGAGTAGGGGCTATGACAGCACAACAGGGAAAGGTGTCAGGGCTTAGCGTTGCAACCATTTGCAAGCCCTCGCCTCTGTATGCAAGTCCTCCTCCCCAGCAAACAAAATTCACGTCAAGAAACTGAATCACTGGCTCCGAACACAGCGTTTCCTTGCAGAAAACGTTTGCAAAAGGGTGGTCAGGTGAGTGGAGGTACATGAACAAGAACTTGTGGTCTTGTTCTGCTAACTTAATGGTTTCCCCGAGACGGCAAGCATAAAAGAAAGGGTGTTTGGTGCCATATTGCTGCTCAAAACTCTCTAGAAAACTCCATTCCTCTTGAACCACTACTTGATCATGTGATTGTGAAACATTTTCTTGAGCCTGCAAAGGAAAATTAGGATGTTGATTTCTTCTTCTTCCTCTTCCTATAAAGCCTATACCATCCTCCATTGCCCTTGAAATACCCTCCATTATGCTTCGAGGAAAGCTTGCCCTTCTGCGGACACTCCTGTGATCCCTCCCTGTTGATGCCATTTTTTTCAGTTTCTACTTTCCAGTTACCACTATTGTCCCTCCAAATTACTCATGCTGCAACTACAACCTTGAATTTCGATCGGGTGTTCTAATGTAACATAAACATGTGGTGAATGTGTAGCGTCCAATAGAGATGTTTAATTATCGACATAATATAGGGAATGAAGTTTACCATGCAATGCCTTTATTTGATGTCTTGTTCTGTAGAGAAAACACAAGGGAGTGTGGAAGAATTTTTAGATGCCATGCTACATTTATTTTTTCTTTTAGACAAAGTGTAAAGAAGATTCTTTGCTTAAGGCCGAATTCACCGTTCATTTTTATACTTCTGAATCAAATTATTACATATTCGTTATAGTTGGTACAATATTTTTTTGAGTTTACATTTAATAACTTGTTACGAGAAAATTAGTTAAGGTCAATTTCTTTTCCTACGTTCCTTTTCATTATCCCAAGACCAAAGTAAAGTAGTGAAATAGTAGAGGTATATATGCCCAATGAAAACTGAACTTTATGCAGGTGGTGTTGAGTATCACTTCCGACTGACAAAGCCCAACCACTGAATATATTTCATGCAAAATCTTTGATTCTTGCATTTGTGCAAAACAGCTCAAAAGAAGGATTCATTGCCTGAAAAGGCCATAGGGCTATACTGTTCCAGAATCTTACAAAAATGTGCTACTTTTTTTTTTGGCTCATTACATGCATATGCTAACAGACATTATGATCAGGGTTGCTTCCTGCACCTCCATAGGTTATTGCAACGTCCCCATAAATTTTATAATTCCAAAATTACCCTTATGTAAAAAAGTTATTTTTTTAAGGTTTAGTTATGGAGTGTGTTTTTCTAATTATTTTAATTTGATATTTTTTTAGATTACACAACCTAAAATTAATTAAAATATTTGTGTACATTTCATATTAGACAATCTGAAATTTATTCCAAAATTTAATAAAACGTTATGAATTAACCAATCATGTAGATTTATATTTTGAATTACGTAATTAAAATGTGTTTAAAAAAATATATTCTAAATTATGTAATCCTAATTCTATAGGAGTGTTTTTCGGATTGAGTAAAATCTAAAAGAATTTTTTTTAAGAATATATTATAAATTACATAATTTAAAAGTTTTTCTCAAATCTGAAAAATACTTCCGTAATGTAATCTATAATGTATTTTTTTCAAAAAATTACTTTCAGATTATATAAATTCAAAAAACATTCTCACATCTTAAATTGGCTTTTGAATTACATAATTCATAATATTTTTAAAATCCTAAAATGAAAAATCAAAGCAAGCAACAATGAGAAACCAGTGCAGTGAAATACATCTAAGAAACTATTATTTTCCAGCACAGAACCATAAAGGGCATGTCAAATGCTCTCAAATTGTGAAAAGAACCACCAGAAAATTTTCAAAGAGCGCAAATGGGATGTTGCGGATGACTAGGGTGAGTGTTGCTCTAAGAGAAAAGAGAAGAAGGAATAAGGTGTGCCGCGCTAAGAAAAAACAGAAGAAGGAATCAGGTGAAAATGGTGGCTCAATTCTCTATCTAGCAGCATTTACATCTTCATTTCGCTATCTAGCACCCTTTTGTTTTTATTTACCTATTTAACATCCTTTTGTTTTTATTTTCCTATCTAGCACTCTTTTATTTTTTATTTCCCTATCTAGCACCATTTTAAAAATAAATAAATAAATAATAAATTATTATTTT
>Ga0123341_1005387_pt1 | contig 11399 bp, 5 predicted proteins | sample Turbeapinknodule_FD_89959 | JGI IMG/M metagenome (GOLD analysis project Ga0123341, IMG submission 89959) | Root nodule microbial communities of legume samples collected from Mexico - Turtle bean Mexico pink nodule | ecosystem: Host-associated > Plants > Roots > Nodule | place: Mexico: Nepantla... | reverse complement strand
ATATATATATATATATATATATATATTCAAATAATATACAATATAATAATAATTTAATAATTTAATCATATATTTTATAATTATTTATATACTTTTATATTAAAATAACACAGAATCAATACAAAATATTTCACCATTTCCTATATAAATTCTTAAAAGAAACAAATAAAAAAAAACACTTTCTCAACCAAAGCAAACATATATGAGACTCAAACACTCATCTTCTGAAATGATGTGTCTATATCAGACATACGTATCAAACACCGATACTCAAATGATGTGTCTGTGTCAGACATGCGTATCAAACACCGATACTCGTACCATACTCATAAGTACATATAAATAAAGTGTTTAATTCAAAAAATATTTATTAAATTTATGATAATTCTAGTACGATACTGTCAAAGTTTTTAAAAAAATACATACATTTTCTAAAAACTTAAATTTATTATATAAATTTTTATTATGATTATAAAAATAAAAAACAAATCATTTTAAACCAAATGAAAAACATCTTTATGTTAAAAAAAACCAAAAACATACTTATTACACATAAATACTTATTACACATAAATTTGTATTGTTATACATCCTTATTTCCGTATCCTAGATCGTGTCCGTATTATATAAGTGTATATGCTAACATAACAAATTAAGAAATTGCAATTATTAAATTACTTATGATAACTTTGCCTACCGCCTGAAATCAATGATAAATATTTTGCATGTTATGTGCATAATCAGAATATCATCCATATTGCAGATGGGAATTGAAAATTTTCTACTATTTCAACATCTACAATGCCCCTTCAGGCAAAATTTTCTATAAAAAGATTGATTCATGAACTTTGTTTCAGATACCTAATTTAATCTTTGAACAATTTTGGTGATGGCTGGAACTCAGAATTAGCAACACTAAACCTATGATGTGCCTCTCATGTCCACCCAAATACTTGTACCAATCCTAAACTAAGCCTCTAGAACTATTATCATGGATCAACATTCATTTTATGCATCTTCTACAACTACTACACAATCTAACAGTAAAACATTACTCTCTTCACATTCTCTTTCAAGGCTGGCAATGGCTTCACCACACCACACTCTCCACCTGCTCTTGTTGCCTTGGAACCACCACCACCACCACCACCACCCCCCGAGGAGCCATTTTCCTGCATTTCCGGTTCCATGTAGAACCGTGCCCGAAAAGCTGCCAAGTGTGCATAATATGCAGGAGGAACTGCATATAAATCAAATCCATTAAGATTTATACTTTGCAAACAAAGTAGAAGTCAATCAAGATATGTGTAATGTAAAGAAACAAATTTCAACTAACTCAATCCAATCTTATGTTATTTTTTCAAAACATGTTCTTATGCTTTAAACCAGGACATCACCCCAACAATGTATGAAGTTTAACTTTTTTGTTTTATTAAACCATGAACATTAAAGGAATTTATCTAACATTCTTAATCAATGTAAAACTAAGTAATTTTATTTGTATTTGAGTCTAGAACTATTGCATTAAAGTGGAGAATGACTAAACCCTAAAGTAGATGAATCCTAAACCCTAAAGTGGAGGAGGGCTTACCAACAGACACGGAGCGTGTACACCTGGCATATGTATAGCATAGATTGTTTGTCAAAGATTGGATTCCATCTGCTGTAAAGTTGTTTTCATCCCAAAGAACATGATAATGAGCAGGACGACTTGTACCCTGCATCATAATACAGACAACATTCATAATTGAAGCAAATTAGAGGTTTAGATTTGCATGCTAACATAGCTAGACAATCTCCATTTTCCAAGATCTTAATCTAAGCATTAGACCCAAACTTGAGAGGAATGCCAATAAGGATAAACGTTTTTCTCTTCCAAGACAGATTAAAGTTTCAGTTCTACTACCAACAAATCTCTTTTATCTACCATAATAAATCATGCATTGAGAAACCAAAACAGGAGCAGAAAAATTAAGATCCTACTGTACTAATCCCTCCCTAGCAGTTATCAAATCTATGTTGTTCTAAACTATACCTATTTTTTAGAGCAATCCCTGGAAGATGGACCTAGAATAAGACAAGGCGAATGATGAAAGTTCCATTACTTTCAACCCAAAATATGGAAAAACCAATGCATGACATTATCTCTAACAAACCCTTCTAAGAGGTATCAAAACTTTGCTAGAAAATATTTTGCTTCATAATCAACATTGTAATCATAAAGCTCAAAATAGAAGAGATATAAAACTATCTTCCACCTGAATACCAGCATGACTGCAGAGATAAAAATCAAATTCTGTTGGATGACAGATTTTAGAATCCACAACAGTCCCTGAAAAGAATGAAAGAATAATCTAATTGCACAATCACTTTTAACCAGAAAGAATGACTCATTTATTTGTTTACATGGGGAATTCAATTCAGGTACAGTCATCATACCAGGCAATATATTTCCACTCTTATCTGTGCTGTTTCTGTCCCTGTGGTTATTTGCAAACAACCGAGTATGATGTCTTTTTTGTACAACAATGAAAGTTACCGGAGGTTGATAGTTTGGTTCTAAAGAAGCACATGCCTGCAAGTATATACATATATGTATTCTTGTCAGAACATGTGTTATAAATTGACCTATTAGAAGGTATGATGGGAGTGTGTGATAAATTATGATTATGACCTTCCGAATTGCATCCAACTCGTATAGTAGAACTTGGTAAAATTGCCCTTCACTTACACCATCCCTGTTCAAATTTCTTGTTAGCACAACAGTTTCAACAAACTATAATGTTTAAAAAATTTAGCAGATATTGATTTGAGAATGAACCATGTTCCTCACATCTCTGGATAAATTTAGACTACGCATCTAGCAATATCATAGGCTACAATTTGATACCATTCCTCGGATAGACATGAAATATTGCTTTCACAACAATGCACCTGTGATGTATTCTTGCAAGCAGACTATTGACACTAAGGTTAACAAACAGCTTTCAAATATTGGAGTAAAGTGCATATTTCTATGACATCTATTCTAAGCAACAGTGTATATATTCCATGATAGAATCTATCAAAAATCTTAGAATGAACAAATTTTTTATAGACCTATATTTTTAATTAGGAATGCTGCCACTCTAGCCACTCAAACTAAATATTTTTGTTATGCAAGTCACAATATGCCTTGACCTTGCATCATAATTAAACATACATTAAAATTACATACCTATAAAATATAATCCTTAGAGGCTTCTGTCCTGTTGCCTTTCTAAAGGAAATCAACAAATCTCTGCATAAAAGGACACAAAACAAAATATTTAGAAAGTGAAAATTGTATAGTCAAAATCCCATCATTCCACAACAAAAAAACAACATTGAGAATTAGAAAAGAGGATGTCAAGTTTCTAGTATTACCGGATCATGCCACCACTAACTAAGCCACGAACAGGGTCATGCCACATTTTGTACAAGTCTTGTATAAGTTCCTGCCTATGAGCCTGAGCACACACTAAACCAGCATATTTTGTCACTTCAGGCCAGTCTTGAGATGCTACTACCTATAGATTGGGTAATAGATATCAGCAACCATAACCCAAAAGAACCATTGCAATACTATAAAAACCAAGACAGCTAGATCAAAAGCATACAGCTGCAATTGAAGGGCTGGAGTCTTCTCCATTTTCAGGGTGGGTAACATCTGCTCCAAATATTATAGTTGGTATGTCACTAACCAGTGGTATTCTACAACTTACAGCATCAACCAAAACAGTGTTTCTACCTCCCATCTGCATTAAGTAGATGTCAAATGATCATTAAGTCGTTGTTGAAAGCATTTCAAAGAAAAATACAAACATTTTTTTATTACTAGACCTATCTGCATCAACTACTGAGATGTGGAACCCATACTAGCCAACAATTTATAACCATCAGTACACACGATTTTTATGCACAAAAATGTATCCATGCAATAACAGTGAAGAAAACCAAAAAAGCCAGAATTGTCAAACAATTGACAGAAGTTGATAGTAGACTTAAAATTCTTACTTTGCAAAGTGCTATTTCATGTAATTGAGATTTGGGAGAAAACAAACCTTGACATTGATTTTCAAAGACACATTAGCCAGGTACTGCTTAGTGATCTTGAAGACATGCTTCGTCAGACAACATTGAGAAATTAAACCAAGGTCAGTTTCACAAATACGCTTTAGATCACCTGAAAACAAAATAAAGTTATATGAAGTTATGAGCATTTAGAATTTAAACTTGGAACAATGCTTATAATCATGCACATTTATCACCATTGAAGGTGGCTTACCATAGAGAGAACCATTGTTGTCAGGCAATACTGCTAATAAAAGCTCCAATTCCTTTCCTTTGGTTTTGTTTGTTGACACATGGTAAACATGCTTCAAAGCTTTCTCCACATGCTCAGGTTTGGCATTGTAAATGGGGATAACAGGCTCCGGATTAAATTCCTAGAACCCAAAAAACAATATGAATTTCAATAAAGCTTGTCCACACTTCAAAACTAAACAACATAATAGAAGGAAAACTACCATGCCAGATACTTGGCACATTTGAGCTAGTTCGGTACAAAAAGTGAGAGCAACAGTGTCTTGTACACTTCGTGAAAAATTTATGCATGCCCACCGGCTGACAGTCATCCCATTTATCATTTTCTGTACCATTCAAAAGCAAAGTTAAAATAGTTGCATTCACAGCTGCTTGAAAACAGACCATTGTGATATCAAATGTTCATCATGAAAACAATACCTTGTTCATCATATTCCATTGACCAACTTGGGGCAAACAATTCTTTTCTTTCCCACTTTCATGATATTTAAGCTGCAGACAAGAAATAGATATCAATGAATAATGGCAAAAGAAATCATCATATGCTTTATCTCACATCTTTTGGTGGAGAAGCACATTACCCACGGGGCAGGAAGAATTCGAGCCTCTACCGAAGCTAACTTCTCACTTATTTTGATTCCAAATTCCTTTGCATAAGGGTCTTGATCATAAGCATTGTGCTGAATGGTCTGCATGAAGAAAAACTAAATCGGTAATGTGACGGCCCAAATTTGAAGTTTAGCTTCTCGTATATATGATGGATAGATTTTATTTGTCTGTGGAGATATAAATGTCATAGTTGAATGCATTTTTCCTTATTCAACTTTACTTATTACAATATCTCCCTCACGTGCTTTGAACTTTGAAACATCATTTGCATGTTCCGATTTCAGCATTGTTTGAATCATATTACAGTCTGCAACTTTTATACTATTCTGACTTTCAAGGTGTAAGTGACACAGACAAAGGCTAGAACATAAATAATGAGAAGTTAACAACATAAATAATGGCTCTCTAACCAAATATAAATAGCGAATGCTAGCTTATTTTATATCCAGAGAAGCTTGTAGTCATACATTCAGAGTACTGGAGAGAAATTTTAACTGTAAAACTGCTTTGAACAAATGTTAATCAATTCAAAATCAGCAAAGTACCCGCAAAATATCATTTTCTCGATCACGAGGTCTTTGACAAGTAACTTTCAGGAGAGCAGTGATTTGTTTCTCATTCAGCCTTTTAGTATAGCGTTGTCCTTCAACAATTTTGCAGGCCTGAGGAACCAGAAGTAAGAATAATCAAATAATTACTAGAAAGAAGAGCAGCTATGTCAATTACCAGGAATTCCCCTTACCTCCATAGGTAAATAATTTGCTTTCTTTTGATTTCCTACTTGAAGGCAAGGAAGGTGAGTATATTTAATTGTGAAACCATACATCTCTTGGAAATATTCAACTACTGACTTCATAGTTGAGTTCTCATCAACAGGAAACCTGAAGAGATAAGGCCTTGCCATTAAGAGAACTTGTGGAAAATAATTGGAACTTCTTTGAACATGGTGCACAACAAGAGTTACTGCATATCCTAAAATATCACAAAATCAGAATTATTACTTACACAAGTTCTCTGGTCGGTTGAGAAGTCAAACCAGAAACTCGGTACTTTCTTCTAACACTCCCTCTGTGGGTTACTTCAACTTTAACTCCTCTAAGAGCTTTCTTAATCTGTTAGACATCTTAAAGTAGTTCTGTAAGTTTTACAGTACTGATACTGTACAAAAAAATAACTAAGCAAGCTTTATTCATATAAGTACTTTGATGCGATCCGCGTCAGACAATTGCCTTGATAGGATATCTTTTCCTAATAGCTGGCCAACATATTCCACAACTGGAAGAGGTTCAATGAACGCAGCAGAAGCCATATCTGAGATTCAATGAAATGCAAGAAGATTATAAACATAAATCTGAGTTAAAAAACAGTACTTCCCTCAGAAATTTATATCCATGGTGCATAGTGATGTCTAACATGAAAGTTTTTTTTAAAAAAAAATGATATCCATGGTAAGTAACATACCAATATTGAGGGAAAGACCCATCTGAGTAGGCCTTATGCTTTGGTAAAATCCACACCAAGACTCCAAACCTTCTCCAAGCCGTTGGGGTGTTCTAATATCTGGTGAAAAGAACGATCTCCCAATTGGACAGAACCTATAGAAAAAGCAGATTTTGTGAGAGAAAAGAACTTAAAAATTCACATTTTCTCTCAATTACTCAGCAAAACTACCTCTTAGATGAAAGCTCTCTTAATACAATGTCAAGAATTTGGAGTGCCTCTTGTGGAGCATCAGCACGTTTACCAGCCAGAAACTGGCCCAAGTGATGCAAATTCGCCCTAGCAACAAACTTGATCACCACTCTATATTCTCTTTCCCTTCTGAAAATGGGGCAAGTGTTTGAACTTCATTCAAATGCATACAGTTGATACACGCAAACATATAGTCCATCATGTTTTTGTTTTAAAGCCAAATAAAAGTATGAGATTATTATGCATATATTCTGTATGTTTAAACTGTATATACGCAATAAATCTTACTTGGGACCATTAACTCCAGCCTCATCATCCACAACCTTTATCTTAAACTCTCTCCAGGAAAAGGGAAGAGGCCCTGCAGTGTACAGACTTTTTCTGCCATCATATGCTGGAAGCCTCATCCCAAGGTCAGACTCTTTATACAGCCTCACGAGTTCTGCTATTATAGACCTGTTCACAGCTTTGGAAGAGACTTCAGGGGTGATACTGACCTACAAAACACGGCAAAGGTAACAAACCAAAAGAACAAAGCTTCAGACCAAATTTAAGGAGTCATAAATGTCACAACTAAGAAAAGGACAGCAAAAACAAAACCCAATTCAGATCCTTCTGCAATTGAACAGCAGATAGAAGAGGGAATGGCAGGAAGAGCTTAAATACTTCCAAAAATGGGCACAGTAGAGTGATGTGTGAGTCACTCACAAACCCCAAACTTATGTTTTCTTGCAGATGGCTACAGTAGAGTGATAGAGGCCAAGCAAGCAAAGGAGCTTACATCATACTGGTTCAGGTCCTTGTCCGGTAACTCAGCAAAGAAATGGTTAGCCTTCACAATGCACTTTATACCAACTTGTCCATAGCCAGGCCTAGGAGCAAAGCTCAAAGACTTGCTTGATGTAGGGTATCCCATCTCTATTTCACCACACATGGTGCTTCCATTTCCAACACCACTTGTCACAATAGGTCTCATCAAAACATCTCCTTGATCACATTTTCTGCCACCTCTGCTCCTTCTTCTCCCCTTGTTCCTTGCATGAGGTGAAGTTTGGTTGTGGGGTTCTTGTGGCAGTGGTGGTGGTGGTGGACCTTTGCCATTTTGTACAGCTCTAGAAACCTTCTTGGCTCCATTCATGGGGTTCTGCAAATGGGGCTTGATAACAAGGTGTTGTTCTGAGCTCTCCCTCATCTGTCTCACTGGCATGTTCGCCTTTTGTGCTGAGTGGTGGCCAATGGATACACAAAAGAAGAAGCACACTTTGTCAAAGATGACCAGTTTTTGACGTTTAGTCTTTGCTTATATCAGTAAAGCAGTGCCAATTGCTTCAGCCAGGAACAAACAAACAAAGATAGAAAATCAATGTGTAGTAATTGCTGTAAAGTAAGAACCCAAAAAGTAAAACTTAATTATTTCGAGTTGTGTTTTCAGTGATGCATAAAGTAAAATATGGTCTTGGTATGCTGTGAAAACTGTAAAGTACATGCATTGTTTAAGGATACAAACATTATTATCATTCCTTTGCAAAACTTACAAATCCAACAGGTCATCCCTGTTTCAGCAAGCAAACCCAAAAATGGTGAGCTGGTAGAACCATAGGGCTAAGTATCACAAAAAAAGCAAATTTTGACAAAATTTTCTTCTGCCCTTTCGCTTCAAAGGAAATCCCACTGCAATTTTGGAGCTCGGCTATAAAGATTTTGTCACACTCACACGAAATATCACAAACAAACGTAGCAAGAAAAAAGATTTATCAGTGAGTGTAAGGAAAAGAAAAACTTATTATAATAAAATATGATTAGACATATATATATATATATATATGAAAATCTCAGAAAATGAAAAATACCCAGAAGACAAAACCAACTCCTTAGGCCTGTCTCCTCCCACCAAAAACTGAAAACCTCACCAAACACAGCCACATACAAAAATACACTTGAATAAATAAACAAACAAAAACATTGGAATAAAAGAATTGACTGTACAGGTTTGAAACAAACCTGTGAGAACTGCCTTGGAGTAAAGAATAAAACAACCAGAAGAAAACAAAAATCAAGAACAAACCATCCTAGGTGAAGGGAATAAACATTGAAAAGGGTAGAAAAATCACTGTCTAGAAGATTTGCAGACAGAAAAAAATATAAACAAACATTAACAACAACAAAAATGCAATGCAAAGGCTATGCTAGATAAGAAAATGCTTTCTCTAACAAATGACTTGAAGTGAAAACAGAAAATGAAAAGCGACCAAGCCATGAGAAGGGAAAAGGGAGAGAGAAAAAACACAACTTGAACTCACCCTCTTTCTCTGGGCTAGCAAAGAAGGCCCTGTGACTAACTAAGCAAGTAGTAGCCACGTGAAAACTATAGTGGGTGAGTTTGGAAAGATTGAGAATTTAGAAAGATGGAAGATAAAGGGAGAAGATGGTGGTGGTGATGAATCTTATACACGCATGCAAAAGAGCTTTTGGTGTTTTCTTTATCACGTGTAGAAAAAAAGGCTCTGCCTTCCCTTCCTGTATTCCTCTTACTTCCTCTTCTTCTCTCTCCTACATTACACCCCTTGTTGTTGTAGCAGCAGAGGCTACGAAGAGAGAGAGGTATTAAAAAAATGGTGAAAGTTGAAGAGAGAGAGAAAGAGGGTAATGAGTCCAAAAGAGGTACTGAGGATTATAAAAGCAATGATACAAGGAAGAAGAATAATTCGAAGTTGCAGTCCTCTCTCTTGCAGGTTTCTGCAATGTTATTATGTATGCTTTGTTTTTTTTTTTTTTCATTTTCATTTTGAAAAAAACAATGAATTAATCCTTAACTTTTACAAGAAAAGAGTTCGGATAGAAAAGAGTTTAAGAAGTAATAATTTAGAGTGTGAGGAAAATGGTTTCCTCGTCCCAATGCAAATGTCGCAATAATGTGAAGTCTTCACTTACGCTTTGCTTGGGTAAGCCTCGTAACGGTCGATTCAATGCTTTTCTCCACTTTCCAACTGTTATGTTACTCTCTTTTTTCTAGTTGGAGTTTTGCGCTATGATTCGGTGCTTCTCGGTTCACGCCACTCTCATGTGGGCCAGCTTTTGCACGGTTGATGCTTTCATATGATTAGATGGTGGAATCTGGTTCGGTGGGGGTGCACTGTGCCTTTGGCTAATGCTAATCATTGGATCATGCGGTGTGGCTGTGAGAGAGACAAAACCTAAGCTCACTATTTTTTTTAAATGAAAGGAGTGATTTTTTTTTACCGTAAATGATTATTTTTACATTTCAATGTACGAATGAATCATAATTAATTGAAAGTGCATTTTAATTTAAAAATATTTTGGTTGTTATATTGTGCGGATGTCAGGGCTAGAGTAATATTAATCCACGTCTATATACAATTGTTGTCCTGTTTGTAGTTACTTGATTCTTCGAGTCCTTCCTCCTTCACGCGTGCGTTCGTCTGATCGGCGGGATATTTGCGATTGCACTCCGACGCTCAGTCAGTGTCAGTGTTTAGTCAAGTCTCTCTGATATTATAAAAACATATATTTCTCCCTTTCAGAAGTTCCTTTTGTAGGTTGACTTGGACTTAGGCTTGTGTGGGTCAGGTAACCGGTTACTGAAAACATGCATAGTAGTCTCTGAGTCGTGTGTAGTAGTTCCCTGATATTAAGGGAGTGCTTCTCAAAGTGTTTCTCACTTATTTAATGCTGGTTATAACTGTTTACTTGCCACATATTTATCGTTCGGTAGCGATAGATTAAATTGGTTTAGGGAGTTGGTGTGTTGTGTATGATGATGATATGATGAAATTGTATCCGACGGTGGGAAATGGAATAGGTGTTTGACGAAAGTACTCAAGTGTAATTTGGAAGGTTGCATCTTGGAAACCTGGTAGTGGATCATTACTTCTTGACCTCAATAACACACATTATAACCTTTATTTTGTTGCAGACACAACTATCATCATCCTATTCTTTTTTACTTCTTCAATTCACCCACTTCAAATTTTATTACTCTGTTTATATCTATAGGTTATAGAGATATTGAGGGGAGTGTAAATATTTTGCTTCAATATTAAAATGAACATTATTAAGATTCAAACCCTGAAATTCTTTGGACCACTTTCACAGGTTATGATTCACTCTACAACACCCTTGTGATCTCTTTTCCTTCCCATTTTCTTCAGTTTCTTGTTTCTTCTTATGCTTGCCTCACTTTTTTTTAACTTTTTCAATAAGTGTTTCACAACTTCCAATGATTTTTCATACTTTCAAGCTTTAGTCTCTAAAATCTAACTACACACTACAAATGGGTGAACGTGAAACCAAAAACACAGGGAACACATAACAAAGTCTAAAAACGAAAAAAAGGAAAAAGCATAAACAAATATAACCCAAATCAATAATAGAGCAACTAGAAACACTGTGCAAAATATATAAGAAAATGTAATGCATCAAACTGATGTATTGTATTCTGATAAAACCTTTGAAAGATGTTTGTAAACAATGAACCCAACATTCTGAAAATATTTAAGATTGATGATTATTAACATGTTTTTCATTTGAGGATTCGTTTGGTGGTTTGTAGAATTTAAAGTATGTTTATAAGCTAAGTATCGAATAGGTTGACCTTTATTATTTTGTGTATAATAATTGAAACACTTTTGAAATGTTTGTATAAATGTTGATATACTTCTAAAATGTTTGTATAAGTGTTAACATTTTGAAATTTTTCATTTTATTTTATTTATTATTTGTTGATAAAAAAAATT
>Ga0123341_1005386_pt1 | contig 11400 bp, 12 predicted proteins | sample Turbeapinknodule_FD_89959 | JGI IMG/M metagenome (GOLD analysis project Ga0123341, IMG submission 89959) | Root nodule microbial communities of legume samples collected from Mexico - Turtle bean Mexico pink nodule | ecosystem: Host-associated > Plants > Roots > Nodule | place: Mexico: Nepantla... | reverse complement strand
TTTGATCTCTAATTTGCGTATTTTATTTTCTTTTAACTTTTTTGTTAATTTATTTTTAAAATAAAATATATTAATCAATGAATATGAGAAAAAACTAAAAATATATTTTGATTTTTTATATTACAATTTACATTTTATATCGGTTGAGACCGGATAAGCAATCACTCAACCAATCAGAATAAATACATAAAAAAATAATACACGATAAATCATATCATTTTATTCAAGTTTTAATATACATTAAATACTCTATCAATAATAAAAGTTATTACAAAATTTATAAATAAACATATTATACAATAATAAAATACGTCTTAATATAAAAATAAAAAGAAAAAACACAACTAAAAACAAGAATATATAGTGTCTACATCCTATACAATTATACATTATATATGAGAAAGAAAAGTAAGAGAGATGAGTTTTGATAGTAAGTGCGTGCATGTGCTTATGCTGGCATAGATTTAATGGCCACTGGTCCAGCCTCCACCTTCTCTTCTGCGCCGCACCGCACCAAATAACACAAAACACGTCCATTTCCATGCTACTACTTTATTAAGTGATGCTAAAACTTATATTGTTCTTAAAAGAAATTATACTCATTTAATGTTTCCACTTGTTGTTTTTTACAAGTAAAAATTGGACAAATCTTTTGATTCAGGTCATGGATGAACTACTTTTGCTAAAAGATGGTGGATACCTTATATTCCCATAACATACATATATAGACATAGAATTTAATAAAATTTTTTTATCACAATAAAAAATAAATAAATGGGAACCGTCCAACCCTTATACATAAAGAGCAAAAACTTTACCTTACTTCGACCTAGAGACAACTTCCAGATTAACTAAGGAAAAACTAAACTAAACATTTAGAAAACATTAAACAATCAACCTCATACAAATCACGGGGTTCAAAATTCCAGTTAAAGTACGTAAATGGAGCACCACGAGACTTTGCATAAATCCAAGATCAAACATTTACCTGTACCAATACGAAAACTTCCAGCACATCTACCACACCCATATCGAAGATCACAAAATTCCTATGTTTCCAAATTTCACTCACAACACTAACCCAAATTACACGCCAAACGTCATTCACCAAATATGAAGTCTGACTTAACCTGAATTGTAGAAAAATTACCAAAGGATCTTTGTGAATAACAAACGACACGCCTAGCCACTCAAAATCAAGACCCCAAATACGCTAAGAAAAGTCGCAGACGGAAAACAGATGACTGAAAGACTCTTCCACCTTCCCTACCTTCCCTAAATTCAACAATATGTACCAAGATTTGTTCAAAAAATAATTAGTACCTAGTTTGTAACTTTTAAGCTAATAATTATATAAACATCACATTTGTAGTTTGTAATTACATTTACCATAAAACTGTTATATATTATTTGTATATATTTTTCTTAATTTTTTATGAGAAGATACTTAGTTATAATTCATAACTTTGTTAGTGATGTAAAAGCTTTGCAGCAAACATGGTCCATCTTTGCATGACATTCTCTCACTTCTAAATGGTGAAATTTCATTTTACTGTTTCTTCAAATGAAATGCACTTGCATTACATTTTCTTAAAAAAATTTGGACTAATTTTGCTAACTTATTTGTCATACCCACTCTTAATATTTTTTATGAGTATTAAATAATGATATTTCTTACATGGACCATGTCATAACCTTGAAACCACTAATAGGAAAGATTCCCATGACATGCAATGATGATTAAAGGATAAAAACACAAACAAAACCTAAAATAGAAGATTTTGAAGTGATTCTATACCTTTTACCTATATCTACACTAACATTTCAATAAATATTCATAATATAAAAAAACAGATTAGATATATTTTTTTTAAAATCTTTCCAAAATACAAGTTTTAGTTGAACAACCATTCACTTCCAATTATGCTTCTTTCTTCACACCAATCCCCTTTTATAGCAATAGTAAATGGTTCCATTTATAAATGCAATTTAATTCACCTGTATTTTTTCTTTGCCTGCCATTTTAATGTTTCAATGTTGTTTTATAAGAGACAAAATATATTTTCCCATCTCTTATAATGTTATAATGCAACTCAGGAACTTTTATCCACTTGCATTTATTTAGAAATAATTTTTATATAGATCTTATCCAATAAGTATAAATATTGGCCATTATAATATTGTAAACAATTATTATAAAGGCTATTTCTCCGTACATTACTCAATTTAATTAAATTCTAGACAGAATGAGACATAACAGTAACATAATGAAAACTAGTTTGAAAATTAGTAATGTTTTTAAGAGTAAAACATTTATATTCTTAAAATTTTATATCAAAACTTTACCCATAATTATTTTAGAACAAGGCATATTAGTTACTAAATATTAAGAGCTTTGGTTTCTTTTAAAAATGAAAATGTTTTAGAATATAATTTAAATCACAAAGATAACTCCAAATCTATAAAATCTTATCATTTCGCATCAATAAAACTGTATAAAAATTATAAAATTGTTGAGCCCAGATATGTTTAAAAAAACACTTTTACAACACATATTTATTGAAAACTATTTATATTAAAAGAACAACTACAGATCACAGTTTAGACAAATAACTTAGCAATATAAAAATACAATGTCAAATATAATGTGAAGCAAGACAAAAATTTGCATTTATTAAGACTGAGACATTATCTCTTCTACTGGATTTTTATCATAAAAAAAAATTATTGATATAAGTTTTGGCATTTTATTTTAGATTTTATCTTAATTATTCATATTTGGAATGTAGCTTGGCATTATGTCCATAATAAAAGGTGAAATTATGATAACTTTTATATTTTCTTGAAACATTATCTCATTCAAAAAGCAAAATTTGAAGAAGAAAAAAATGTAAAGGGAAGGATAGGCAGAGATAAATAAAGATGTGACTGTGAGTATGTTACCTAGCAAGTGGCTCTAAGTATGTAATGTATGTGTGTACTACTAATACTGCTGCAACTCTAACATGGTTTCTTTCACATGCATATGCAATCCATAGGAGTTTGTGTTTGTGCTTTTCTGTGTTGTGAAGAGTAGTTGTTGTTGTACATCGTTTCAATCTTGGATCCCAAACTTCGGGGTCATAGTTAGGTTGTCTACTCCTACCTATAACCATACCATACGCTCTTGCAGTTTGCACACTTTTTTTATTTACTTGTACTTAGTGCCAACTCTTTCGGTTGGTGCACTTCTTCAGGCACGCAAGCTAACTCTTGATTTCTGAACGGTTTTGCTAGTGAGAGCAAAGTTGGTAGCTATAGAGATACACAGAGAAGAAGAAGAAGAAACCCAGGATGGGGGACAAGTCCCAAGTGCTGGAGGCTGTGTTGAAGGAAACTGTGGATTTGGTAACATTAACACAGATCTGAATCACTCTATCTCTGTTTTGTTGCTTGTTGAGTCTTTCTTGGCCTTTTTTTTTTTCACTGATGGGACTTTATTTTTATTTACTTTGTGAATGCAGGAGAACATACCCATTGAGGAGGTTTTGGAGAATCTGAGATGTAGCAGGGAAGGTCTCAGCAGTGAAGCTGCTGAGGAGAGGCTTACCATTTTTGGTCACAACAAGCTTGAAGAGAAGAGAGTACTCTCTCTCTCTCTGTTTTTTTTTCATTCATTAAATCACACTTCCAAAATTGAATTTTTATGGTGAATTGTCTTCTGGAGTACTTTTCAGGAGAGCAAATTTTTGAAGTTTTTGGGATTTATGTGGAATCCTCTATCATGGGTTATGGAGGCTGCTGCTATAATGGCAATTGCGCTTGCAAATGGAGGGGTGAGTGAACTTAGCTTTTGAGACTTTATATTGGCAATGAATGAGTTTGTAGGTTGATTCTTCGGACTTGTTCCTTGAAAAATTGTGCAGGGGAAAGCTCCTGATTGGCAAGACTTTGTGGGTATCATTACATTGCTTGTCATCAATTCAACCATCAGTTTCATCGAGGAGAACAATGCTGGTAATGCTGCAGCAGCTCTCATGGCTCGGCTCGCTCCAAAAGCGAAGGTATCAACTCTGTCTTTCTTTTGTTTTATCTCAATATTGCCTGGGTGTGTGGATTCCATATTCTTATTGGTCCAGTTTGCATCTGAAAGGAATTTTGTCTTTCTTTTTCCTTTTATAGTTTCTTTTCTCATAAATGTGTTTGTAAAGGTTCTTAGAGATGGTAGGTGGAATGAGCAAGATGCTGCTGTCCTAGTTCCTGGTGATATAATCAGCATCAAGCTCGGAGATATTATTCCAGCAGATGCTCGGCTTCTTGAAGGGGATCCTTTGAAAATTGATCAAGTGGGTTATTTGTTTATTATTTTTATTATTATTTTTAAATATCTATCACATACTATTTGTTCTTTGAATCCTCCACATGCCTAATTGGTCAATTATCCTCTTTTTCCTTTGTGTTTTGTGCTTTTCAGTCTGCACTTACAGGTGAATCACTTCCAGTGACAAAGGGTCCTGGTGATGGAGTATACTCTGGTTCAACCTGCAAACAGGGAGAGATTGAAGCTGTTGTCATTGCTACTGGTGTTCATACATTCTTTGGGAAAGCTGCTCATCTTGTTGATACCACAAATCAAGTGGGTCACTTTCAAAAGGTAACTTATGAGAGAATGTAACTTTTCACTCCTCCCTTGCAATCTTACTGATATTAATTGTATAGAATTTCAGATTTCATTGTTATATTCTTTTGCTCCTTTTTCAGGTCTTGACTGCAATTGGGAACTTTTGCATATGTTCAATTGCAATTGGGATGGTTATCGAGATTATTGTTATGTATCCCATCCAAGATAGACCCTATCGTCCTGGAATTGATAACCTCCTTGTACTTCTGATCGGAGGAATTCCAATTGCCATGCCCACAGTTTTGTCTGTGACCATGGCCATTGGTTCTCACAGGCTATCTCAGCAGGTCAGTCTGGTTCTTTTGGTTTAGCACCTTGGGTTTGGGTGGACATATGCAGGTAAAAACTAATGGAGATAATGTCTGCAGGGGGCTATCACAAAGAGGATGACAGCCATTGAAGAAATGGCAGGCATGGATGTGCTTTGTAGTGATAAGACTGGGACTCTGACACTAAATAAGCTTACTGTTGACAAAAATCTAGTTGAGGTTGGATGATTAATGGCTGAATGGTGTTATTTGTTGGTTATTTTTGTGTTTGATATCCACTTGTTCTGATAAATTTTGATTTTAATCAAGGTTTTTGCAAAAGGAGTGGATCCAGATACTGTTATTTTGATGGCTGCCCGAGCTTCAAGGCTTGAGAATCAAGATGCAATTGATACAGCCATAGTTGGGATGTTAGCTGACCCAAAGGAGGTTAGTCATATTCATACATTTATTATTCCCTTGCATTCCTCTTGAGGCATATTTTTTAGCTTCAAGCCTGCAACTATAACGTGCACATTGACACATCTTTCTAAATTCAAGCTGACTAGCTTTTTTCTTTTTTAACTTACTGCCACTTAAGGCACGCGCTGGTATACAAGAAGTACATTTTCTTCCTTTCAATCCTACTGATAAGCGGACTGCATTGACTTATCTTGATCATGACGGTAAAATGCGTAGAGTAAGCAAAGGTGCACCGGAACAGGTAATTTGGCAACATTGTTTGTGTAGTTTTATATTAACAGTTGGTCTTGTGTATTATCATTGTGATGTGATCTGTTCATGATATTTAGATCCTGAATCTTGCACACAATAAGCCAGAGATTGAACGTAGAGTTCATTCAGTGATAGACAAGTTTGCAGAGCGTGGTTTACGATCTCTTGCTGTAGCATGCCAAGTAATTAATTTATTGCTTAATCAATCGGTGCCTTTTTATACTAATGTTTTAAGTTGGAAACGTTAATTTAGGCTTCTTCATTTTTTTATACAGGAAGTTCCAGATGGAAGGAAAGAGAGTGCTGGAGGTCCATGGCAATTTGTTGGCCTTCTGTCTCTCTTTGACCCACCTAGGCATGATAGTGCAGAAACAATACGGAGGGCACTAAACCTTGGAGTAAATGTCAAAATGATTACAGGTCTGTAACATAACATAGTGAACACCTTTGCTTTGCTTGTGTTATGATAATGAAATCATAATTCTTTATAGCCTATGTAACAAGTTTAATAAGGACTGGAAATAAGCTGTTGTATTATATAAGCAGCAGATGTGATCTTAGTCCCGTGAATGTTGACAATCCTGATTTATCTTGCTTGTTATTCACCAAACTTGTTACTTATTGATCAGAATTATTTTCTTTTTTTGTGGACATTATTGGTCTGAGTTATTATGGAACTTAAATTTACATATTCGTACAAGTAGGTGAAAGATTTTGCTTTAGATGGGTTGACAAACCGCAATCTGATTATCTTTGTTATGTACTGAAAGAATTTGTAATCCATGGTATGGTATCTTTGGAAATTAACTTGTACATTTAAAGTAAAGGTTTTTATTTCTGAAAATGGCCAACAATATAATGCTTGTATGAAATTATGAACCCCGTTTTCTCCTCCCAATACTCAATTATGTATCTTCCTTTTTCTATTAGGGGATCAGCTAGCTATAGGAAAGGAAACAGGCCGTCGCTTGGGAATGGGTACCAATATGTATCCTTCATCAGCTTTGCTTGGACAGGACAAAGATGAATCCATTGCTGCCTTACCAATTGATGAGCTAATAGAAAAGGCTGATGGATTTGCTGGTGTATTTCCTGGTATGCTTCTGTGTTGTCATTGCAATTTATTGGTTTGCTTATTGTTGACATGTGGTGGATGGAAGGTTAATTGGTAATTGTAGTAATTTGGTATTATATGATTCTTTGCTCATATTAGTTGGTTTGTATATTTGGTCAGAGCACAAGTATGAGATTGTGAAACGCTTGCAAGCTAGGAAACATATTTGTGGAATGACTGGTGATGGAGTGAATGATGCACCTGCTCTCAAGAAGGCAGACATTGGTATAGCTGTCGCTGATGCTACTGATGCAGCTCGTAGTGCATCTGATATTGTTCTAACAGAACCGGGCCTAAGTGTTATTATTAGTGCTGTTTTGACCAGCCGAGCTATCTTTCAGAGAATGAAAAATTATACAGTGAGCTATTTAATTACTGTTACTCAACAGCTTCCCCCTGTTAAATCATCTATATCATTGTTACTTCTACTGCTATGATCCTCTATACCGTACATTAGTGTTTGGGAAATATTTTTGTTTTGGTCATCTCGCTTGTCATAATCTGTTTATTATACTTACATTTGATCAATATTACTTCTATCATGCAGATTTATGCAGTCTCAATTACAATTCGTATTGTGGTAGGTCATTTTGCAACTCCAGGTTTAATTTTCTACCTGGCATGCCATTTTGGATGATGTAACGATGAGATGGGTCTAATTTTGTTTTGCTATGTTCTACATGTTTGACATGCTTACAGCTTGGTTTCATGTTGCTGGCTCTTATATGGAAGTTTGACTTTCCACCCTTTATGGTGCTTATTATCGCCATCCTAAATGATGGTTCGTTGTTTCTTTTCTTTGTCATTCTTTCCTGTTGCCTATCTCCTGCATCATGCTTCAATGTATGTGACCTTGAGTTTTATTGGTGACTAATGTTTATTTAACATTGCAGGAACTATTATGACAATTTCTAAAGATCGTGTAAAACCATCTCCTCTGCCAGATAGCTGGAAGCTAGCTGAGATATTTACTACTGGTGTTGTGCTTGGAAGTTACTTGGCGATGATGACAGTCATATTCTTTTGGGCAGCATACAAAACAGATTTTTTCCCAGTATGTCTTCTATGATTTCAGTTTCATATCTGAATTCATCGTGACATATGTGAACGTTGTTTCACCCTTTATGGCAGCAATGTTAGCTAGGACTCATTAATGTTATGATCTAATGTTTCCTATTTATTTGAATCAATGTTCACTCATTACCTACCTAGATTCTTCGTTTGGCTGTTTTGGATGGCTAGTTGATTTATTCATCTTGTCTGCTATATTTTCATTTTCAGCAAGTTTTTGGAGTCTCAACTCTTGAAAAAACTGCTCAGCATGATTTTCGAAAACTTGCGTCTGCAATCTATCTTCAAGTGAGCACTATTAGTCAGGCTCTTATATTTGTAACTCGATCACGAGGTTGGTCATATGTTGAGCGTCCTGGTTTATTGCTGGTGGTTGCTTTTATAGTTGCTCAACTGGTAAGCCACAAAACCATTTAATTCTGCTGTACATTTTTTTATCGCAATAAGTTTGGTGATGGATTTGTTGTTTTGTGCAGATTGCCACTTTGATTGCAGTATATGCTAACTGGAGCTTTGCTGCAATTGAAGGAATAGGTTGGGGTTGGGCTGGTGTTATATGGTTATATAACATAATATTCTATATCCCACTTGATATCATTAAATTTTTAATTCGCTATGCTCTCAGCGGTAGGGCATGGGATCTTGTCATTGAGCAAAGGGTGAGCAGAGCTTGTTTTATTGAGTGATTAACCCGAGGCTGGTTTTAGTTCTTGCTCTATGCTTATGGATTTCACTGTCTTGTAGATTGCATTCACAAGGCAAAAGGACTTTGGGAAGGAACAACGTGAACTTCAATGGGCACATGCGCAAAGAACATTGCATGGATTACAACCACCTGACAGCAAGTTCAATGAGCGCACACATGTCAATGAACTCAATCAAATGGCCGAAGAAGCTAAAAGGAGAGCTGAAATTGCAAGGTAATTGTTTTTATTTCTAAGGAATTAAGGTGGGGATAAATATCAGAATATTGCATTCACGATTTCAAGGGGATATATACCATATGCAATGCAGGCATACAACTGCATAATTATATCTAAAAATATTTGCAAAAGTTTGGAGCTTTAGATGCTCCATGCAAGTTGAATATAAGCTGCAAAAAATGTTTTGAAGTGTGGAACAACAATAACCAAAACAACAACAACTACTCCCACTAATTCTCCTAAGATATGAGTTAAGAATTTCATCTTTTTGTTTTAGGATAAATACTTATACTAAAGTCTTATATGGATAAATTTATTTTCTATAAACCGCAGTTATTTATTTCCTAGTGATTGTATGCAGGTTGAGAGAACTCCATACACTAAAAGGTCATGTAGAATCAGTTGTGAGATTGAAGGGACTTGACATAGACACAATTCAGCAAGCATACACAGTTTGAATATGCTTATCATATATTTGCATAGTTATACTGTAAAGAGTTACATTCTAGTGTTGCTGAGAAGAATATAATGTAATGATTACACATGTTCAACTTTAATGTCCTTTTTACTCTGCCGTCTGTTTCGAGTTTTGTGAGGTCAATTTATGTGATCTTGTTTCCTGTTAGTTATCACTCTACCTCCCACGTTTTCTCCACAATTTCATGATGCCAAGAACTGTGAGAAATTCATCCTTGTATTCTATGCTTCTGAACTCATTTCTATCTATATACCTCCTCAGTTTCTTTCTCTTTTGGAAATTAAACAGAACAAGTTGGAATTGAAGAACTATCCATAGATTGTGTCATGGAGATAAACACCTTGTTCAAAACAAAAAATTGAATGCTGATATTTTAAGGTGAGGAGAGTATTTTAACAATATAGTGCATTATTGTAACTTTCTATGGTGATAGAGGTGTCATGTCATACGAGTTGAGTTAATTTGGTCACTAATTGTTTGGGTTGGTAAAAAAGTTCAAATGAGGTTGTTTACTTAACTTTGGGTCAAAGTGACTATGAGCTGAATTTCTTCACCTAACTCTTTCTCTTCTTATTTTTAATTCACTTAATTTGGGTTTTTAAGATTGAATTCTCTAAATGATTTATAAAAGGTAGTACTTTTTTCTTCTATTTTTTTATAATTTAGTTGAGCTAACTTAACCCATCAAGCTAGGTTTCCCTGAGTTGGATTATATTTGTTTGGCTCCTAAACAAGTAGTTTAAAACAGATTGATGTACTTTTTTTGTCAACTATATATGAGTTAATTTAGTTACGTTTTTTCTTAATATATAAACGAGTTAAGCCCCTTTGAAACCTTTTGATGAAAGGGAAGTGAATGCATTGGTAAATTTGGAGTGATTTGCACAAAAGCTAAAAGTTGGGATCTCTCTATCACTGTTTCTACAATTAGAAGCAGGAGAGTAGGATAAGAGATAATGTATTTGTGGTTCAAATACTAATAGTTAAAGTATAGTTTGTGAAGCCCTGAATCCAGAAGGAAAAGAAGGTGGTTTGGATGAATGAGTATCCATATCCATTTGCTAGAAGCCGAAAAGAATAATGGCAGAAAAGATGGGAGTGCAGCAATAATGGTATATCACAAGTATGCATTTGTCCTTTCAACCTATTATGAGATTCTTCACTATGTGGGCCATGCCATTCCTGAAATATATGGTTAACATGGAGGCTATAGGCACTCTTTGTGATGGAGAAAGTGTCAAAAACTTTTCCAATTCACAATTTTAGGAGCAATCATCATCCTCAGACTGACAAGCCAGAATTTTGGAGATGATAAACTCTGGAGGGACAAAAAGCCTACGAGGTTATTCCTTTTGAGCCTTTTCCTTTTTGTAAGTATAGTTCATTGTTTCATCAAGTGTACACACCACTTATCCCCTTTGGCTGCATCATAAAATATGTTACAAATTTAACACAAAGCCTTCAACTTCATTGAGCTTAACACAGTTGTAACATCCTTATTTATTACATCTAAATACTACATCTTGCATTCTATTATCAAAAATAAATATTTACATATGTTAAAACAAAATATACAAACAAAACATCAAATGCTCCTTTCGCTGAGTGAAGTTCTATCACCTTAAACATAATCTTTTTTTGTGTAAAAACACAATCATCACATAAAAAAAAACAAACACAACACAAACAACAAAGTAAGTTAGCCATTTTTAAAACTTCTAATAAGATGTAACTTTAATTAACAAGCTTAAATTCATCAATCCTCATACATTTCAAAAAGAAATCAAGTGTCTATACAAATTTATAGTTAATCTTTCTCATGTCAGACTTACTGACCCACTAACACAGAAACACTTGACTATACTTATGAAAGACTCGTGTATTGAAATTAACATTCAAATACCTGCATCTGTTATACTACTCGATGTGAATCCACACAACCATGCGCATAATATATAATCTCAACATCAAATCACCTCATATGACAAGGTTAATTCATATGAGCTGTCAAGCCGGATTATTTTTCAAATCACAAACAAAGTCATATGTGTTGGGTCTATTAGAGTCTAAGTTCAAGAGGGGAGGGGTGAATTGAGCTTATAAAATTTTCGCAAGAACACACAATTTTCAGTATATCAGAGGCAAAAGAACAGATTGTTTTTACATGAAAC
>Ga0123341_1005384_pt1 | contig 11401 bp, 5 predicted proteins | sample Turbeapinknodule_FD_89959 | JGI IMG/M metagenome (GOLD analysis project Ga0123341, IMG submission 89959) | Root nodule microbial communities of legume samples collected from Mexico - Turtle bean Mexico pink nodule | ecosystem: Host-associated > Plants > Roots > Nodule | place: Mexico: Nepantla... | reverse complement strand
TAAAAAAATTGAAAAAAAAAAAAATAGAAGGTGAGTCCTATTATAAAAAAACACATTTTATATAAAAGATGGTAGGTTGTTTCACCATATATGATTTAAGCTCTTTTAAGTTGTTTGTAAGATTGAATTGATTAAGAGAAACAACATCACAAAATACACAATTGAAATTGTTTCATCATTTGAATAAATACATTATAGAGATTCAGTATCAATAATACATGAGTGAATCCATATAGAAATATTACGACACTTTCAACCTAGCATCGCACAAAATATAAATTTTTTAGATATATGTTGTTCAACTTTTTCCTTTTCACTAAAAGTGGAATTAAAGTTATTTAGATTTTTATAAGAAATTATTACTTAGAGCATTATCATTGTTGCATTAATACAACTAACTATAGATAAATGTCAATGACATTCAAAATTTTAGAAGTTATCGATGGAATAATGAATGAGCCATTGTTTGCAAGTGTTAAAGTGTTTCCGAAATTTTTGTGTCCTAATAGTTTTATAAGAACAATATTGTCTTTAAACAAGTTAGTAATGAGGGTTTAACCTTGTAAACATTGAAAAATGTAACCTCGGTCTAGTGAGCAATCTTGTGATCCTTTGATCACACCCTAGACAATATTTATCTTAGCCATGAGTAATTATGTGTTAAACAATACTCGGACCTTTAGCCATAAGTGACTAAATGTTAGAGAATACTTGTCGACTTAGCTAAGAGTGACTATGTTTCGAAACAATACTCATACGGGGTTAGACATGAGTGTGTATGATCCGAAACAATACTTTTGTATCTTGCATCATTAGCCTATCTACTAGAACATAATTAATTGATTAACAACTATACATATTTTGTACTACCAAATGAATTAGTATAAAAATATCTTGAGTAATTTGTTTCATTCCTTATCTTGTTACATTGCATGTTATAACACCTACACTAACTTAAAAAGGAAAAGTTTTCAAATTCAAATTTTGAAAATCTTTGTAAGTTCCTTTGACCAATATAAAACCATAGTGTGTCCTCGTACCATTAGATAATATTTGCAAAAATATGTCAAAAATTTTAAAACACAATTTAATTTTTCTTTCTTATATTTTACCTGTTTTTCACAATATAATATAAAACACATGCATTAGAGCACAAGTCCCTCAACTAGGAATTGGAGATCCAACTTGGTCAATTTCTACCATTCTCCCCATTCAATTTACCCCATGAATTAAAGGTACCATGCAAGACCAAGTTCAACTATCTTTCCTTAATTAATTGTTTCTTTTCAACCAAGAAGGACCATTTTTTTTTTCATGGGAGATGAATTAACCTCCCTCAAAAGGTTGACTCTCTTTTTTAGGATTCTTTTGGAGTAACTTCCTCTTAGTGGTACACAAGCCCTTTTTGGAGGATTGAGTCTTGGATTTTTAGTTTTCACCATTTTGCAATATCAAAATTCAATCTACACAAAAAGAATCCATAAATATCAACAATTTTTGCTTGAATGAGCTTTAGTAGGACTTAAGCAAGAATAAGACAGTATCTCTTAAGTGACAAATACAACTTGGTTAGGAACTAATAAAATAGAATCTCTCTTAAGCGAGCAAAATGAGTCACTTAGGAAGACTTAAGTTCAAAGCAGTCAAATCTCGAACTTGGATGGAATAATCAGTGTATAAGAGTTTATACCAACATAAGTATGCAAGATTATATACCCAAAAACCCAAAATAATTCCCTAATAATCACATTTTTCCACAAAGTTTTTAGAACATAAATACAAATTAAGTAAGAATAGGAGATTTATTGAAAATCTAATAAGAGAAAGAAACAAGAAGCAAAAGAAACACAATACAAACAAATAATCAAAGCTAAATTAAGCATTGAACAAGTTTTGCATGACAGGTGTTGGTGTTGTGTGTTTAAATGGAAAAATTAAGTTATCTTCCTTAAATTGATATCTAAATTGAACCATACTTGCTTAACCAAGCAATTTTTCCTAATTACTTTATTTTATTTAATGTAAATATAATATTATTGAACTCATAAACTTTAAACAAACAATTTTTTACTAGTTAATCACTATGAAGTAATAATTTAGCATGATAATGTAATTTCTTAATTTTCTATTTGATATTTTTTTTTACTTTTATATCTCTTGGTTCATAATTTTTTTGTGTTGAAACAATCCTAAGGAGCATTTATGTTTAATTGAACTATTTATTATATTATTTTATGTTTAATTTTTGCATTGTTATTATATGTGTGAAATGCTTATGTATATCAATATAAAATCATTTCCTACCATACTTATATAAAGAATATACACTACAACATTTTTTCTCCAAGTAAAAAAATAAGTGTTAAATATATTTTTAATGCAAAAAATAAAATAAAAACACAAAAAACATATGTGTGTATATATATATATATATATATGTAAAATATAACCTCCTCCCCAAGGCAAGAAATAAGGCTTTGAATTGGTTGTTCAAAACCCTTAAAGAAAGCTAAGAAAGAAGAAAGCCTCCAAAACCCTAAACCCCTCTCCGAAATGGGAAGCAGCCAAGCCGCCGTATCCTTCCTCACCAATCTTGCCCGCTCCGCCTTCGGCCTCGGCGTGGCGGCCACTGCCCTCTCCTCCTCCCTATACACCGTCGACGGCGGACAGCGCGCCGTCCTCTTCGACCGTTTCCGAGGGATTCTCGACTCCACTGTCGGCGAGGGAACCCATTTCCTCATCCCGTGGGTCCAGAAACCCTACATCTTCGACATCCGCACGCGCCCCCACACCTTCTCCTCCATCTCCGGCACCAAGGATCTCCAAATGGTCAACCTCACGCTTCGTGTACTCTCCCGCCCTGACACCGCCAAGCTCCCCGTCATCGTCCAGAACCTCGGGCTCGAGTACGATGAGAAGGTTCTTCCGTCAATCGGCAACGAGGTTCTGAAGGCCGTGGTTGCTCAGTTCAACGCCGATCAGCTCCTCACCGACCGTTCCCAGGTCTCCGCCCTCGTCCGCGACAGCCTCATTCGTCGCGCCAAGGACTTCAACATCGTCCTTGACGACGTCGCCATCACGCACCTCTCCTATGGCAGCGAGTTCTCGCGCGCGGTAGAGCAGAAGCAGGTGGCGCAGCAGGAGGCGGAGCGGTCCAAGTTTGTGGTGATGAAGGCCGAGCAGGAGCGGCGGGCCGCGATTATCCGCGCCGAGGGAGAGAGCGATGCGGCGAAGCTGATTTCTGATGCTACCGCCTCGGCTGGAATGGGGCTGATTGAACTCAGGAGGATCGAAGCCTCCAGGGAGGTAGCCTCCACGCTGGCTAAGTCTCCGAATGTTTCGTACTTGCCTGGCGGACAGAACCTTCTCATGGCTCTTAACGCCCGATGATCGTCATTATGGTAATTGCATTGTTGGCTTTGGATTGATTTGTTTGCGTTTAAGTTGATTAATTGTGTGTCCTAACTTTGAGGAATCATTGTAATTGGTGTGCATGTTATGCAATGCTCATGGTGTACATTGTACTCTTGACCACACCCTCATGGCTCCTAGTCTTTCGAGATGATCTTAATGATCGCAGTCTTTCATTTTGTTTGCATTTGAGTTGATTAGTTGTGTCCCCTAAGGACTATATAATCTATGTTTGGATTTTTTTTAATTCTGAAAGCAACTTTGTAGTATAACCTCGGGTATAAACCTTTTACCCTAGCAAAAGCTGCTCAAAGTTGTTTTTAATTCAAAGTCGGTTCTGAACCAATGTGGCATGACGCTTAGCTCTTCATAATGGTAATTGTGTTGTTAGCTTTAAAATTAGATGCAATTTCTTACATGCTTGTTGATGTTGCATGGTTAGAAGTGGAGTTTTTTATGCTTGACATTTGATGCAAGCTTTTATTATGATATCAATATGAGGGTTGACACTAAAAATTCTGATTAGAGAACAATATGAAAATGCACAATAGACTTTGTCTAAGTTTTGTGTGTAATGCGTGGTTAGCTTTGGTCTAATTTACTTGCATTTGAGATTGAGTTAATTAATTGGGTGTCCTAAATTGGAGGAGTGTAATGCTATACACATAATTGACAATTCACTATTTTACATGCATTTTTAGTGGAGTAAATAGTTTAGCATTGACAGTGTAAAGGGTGGTCGTTACATATTTTGTCATTCAATCACATATTGTTTATTTATGGTTAAGTTTGTTGACTTTTACCATATGTATTTTGAAGTTGTACCTACATGATTTTTAATAGGTCAATAGCATAGAGCTCTTTATACTGACAGCATAAAAAATTGAACTCTTTGAGTATTCAGTGCAAATTTTTAAAGAAAAGGTTCACAACCACAATTGTGGCCACAATATCAAGGTTTTCGTGGTGTCTATCAGCACATGTCCCATACTGCAGTGGCAAGGATCCCAACGAAACTGTAACAATGAATGTAATCACAGTTTAAAACCTTCTTGTTAAGTGAAGTTTTATGCTGGTCTTGATAGTAGAGTGGACTTGATTATTAATAGAAAGTGAGAGTCTAGAGGCCTTTAAAGAAAGTAACAAAGAATGTATTGGTATTTGTTAGAATTTATCTTTTGATTGGAAAGCCCTTTAGTGAAGAATTTTTCGTTGGTGATCGGGTTTCTTAATGAATTTATATCAAATTATCCTTTTCAAGTTTCATCAGAGATTATTGGGATTATCGTCTTATCCATGGTTAATTTAGTGCTTGATCTTATCAACAGAGTAGACTTTTTATTTTGTAGTTTCAGCATGAGATTTCTCTTACAAATATAGGTAGGTTGCAAGTTGGATATCTAGTCTAAATAATTTCCTCAGGGAGCTTCAACCTTTCAATTCAACACAAACCTTTAAGTGCTAAATTGTTTTCAGACATGGGCAAACTTTTGCATACATTACCACCCCCTCTCACCCATTAACATTTGAACCCATTTCCATGCCTGGTTTTACTTTTCTAAATTTTTGTTCTGATATGATATCTAGATGGTTATGAAAATTTCGCTGGAATGCTAACACTGTTCACTCAGTTCTATCAAGTTACTGCCATTTTCATTTTAAATTTAAATTACTGACATTAATTAGCTGTTACTTTCTGAAGTTAAGGTTTCTGCTTCTGCCTCTCCACATAAAAGAAATAAAAGACCATGAAATTTTACATCCCACTTATTTCTAGGTTCAGGAAAGTATTGACCTAACACTTCCTGCTTCATTTCAGGGCTTAATAATGCGGTGGCACGACATGCTTTGATGGATTTGTTTTTTTCCCTTTTTGGGAGTAGTTTTCTTGAGTTTTTTTACTCTAGACTCTGTCTCATTTGTGGACAATTCACTATAATACTTCATTGCTTGCTTAAATGTAAGTTCTCTGACCTTTATCATCAATTTACCAAAACTATTTCAATACATCCTTTCTCATTTTTCCCATTTTCGTCCCATTTCAATCCCATTTTTCCCAGTTTTTATAAACTTTCAAGGAATAAATTGACCACTCTACTTAAATAAAATATTAAGAAATGAAAAGACAATATTTGTTATATTTTATGGTTTTTTTAATTTCTACAATTACTTATTTGAAAGTTATGAAATTATTAAAAAATAAATATTATACATATTGAATGTATGATCGTTTGTTTCTTTTTCTTCTAACTTATGCGTTGTTTTCTTGATGGGGTGAGTGTCAAAATAAATAAGGTATATTAAAAAAATAAGAAAAGAATTGAAAAGTAAGCGCATGTTACTATTACCTACATAGTATAGACATTATACGATACGGATATACGTAAACACGGGGAGATAAATATATATATTAATTATAATATAATTTGATAATAAAAATTTACGTGTAGAACTATGATTCAATTTCTTTGGTAGTAGATTTTCAGTGGTTCAAAAAGATTTATTTTTTATTTTTATAATTATAAAAAAATTTATATAATAAATTTAATTTAAAAAAAAAAATTATGTTTTTTCTAAAGCTATGTTAAAATTGTCAAATATTTTTTGTTAATTGATGTCTCACGACAATAGTTATGTTAGAATTGTCAAATATTTTGTGATAATTTATGTTAATACGAGTGTCGGTGTCTGATATGTGTGTTCGACATAGATATACTATATAAGAGGTGTATACCACACTCCGATGCCTTACGAATCTCTTCAAATCAAGTTCACCAATTTAGAAGTCAGTACATATAAGGAGTAGATTTCTTTGATGAGTGAAGTGAAACAGCAACCTCTATCGAAACTCGTGAAATTTCGTCTTACTTTTTGAAATTTTATTTTGGGTCCATATTGTGTTGAAAAGATTCGCACAAGTACTTTCATATGTTGTTTGCCCCCAGGTAAGGAGGCATGTCCATAAACAAATCATAAAAAGAAGATACGGGAAGGAAAAGTCAGGACGTTTTGTTTTAGGAAAACCAGTTTTGTTCACTCTCAGTCTGAGACTTACTACGCCTTACTCCTTGAGTATTTCGGTCTCAAATTTTTACTAGACATTCCTCACCATGTCTATTGAGTTTTGGCTGAGATTTGAGGCCCAAATTCGTCCCACAGGATTTGCAATAAATTTTTTATTCATCATTGCCAGGTCCGAAAGGAATGTTCGTTTGTGTGTGAAACTGTTTTATTTTTTTCCTAAGTGAATACTCATCCGTTTGACCTGAAATTTGTCACATTTTGCCCCAAATTCAGTTGAGATTTTTATCTGGAATTTCAGGAAAAAACTATTTCGAGAGAATTTTTAAGAAATTTTATTGAAAACTCCTGAAATTTCGTCTTACTTTCTGAAATTTTATTTTGGGTGCGTATTGCGTTGAAAAGATTCGCTCAAGTACTTTCATATGTTGTTTGCCCCCAGGTAAGGAGGCACGTCCATAAACAAATCACAAAAAGAAGATACGAAGAGGAAAAGTCATGACGTTTTGTTTTCGGAAAATCAGTTTTGTTCACTGTCGGTCTGGGCCTTACTACGCCTTACTTCTAGGGTATTTCGGTCTCAACTTTTTACCAGACATTCGTCACTGTGTCTATTGAGTTTTGACTGAGATTTGAGGCCCAAATTCGTTCCATAGGATTTGCAATAAAATTTTTTATTCATCACTGCCAGGGCCGAAAGGAAGGTTCGTTTGTGTGTGAAACTGTTTTATTTCTTTCCTAGGTGAATACTCATCCGTTTGACCTGAAATTTGTTGCGTTTTGCCCCAAATTCAGTCGAGATTCTTACATGGAATTGCAGGAAGAAAAGTATTATGGAAGATTTTTTCAGAAATTTTATTGAAAGCCAAGGCTATCTTCTACAGAAACTCCTGAAATTTTGCCATACTTTCTGAAATTTTATTTTGGGTCCGTATTGCGTTGAAAAGATTCGCACAAGTAATTTCATATGTTTTTTGCCCCCAGGTAAGGAGGCACGTCCATAAAAAATCCACAAAAAGAAGATACGGGGAGGAAAACCAAGGACGTTTTGTTTTCGGAAAACCAGTTTTGTTCACTGTCGCTCTGGGACTTACTACGCCTTACTCCTTGGCTATTTTGGTCTCAAATTTTTACCAGACATTCATCACTGTGTCTATTGAGTTTTGACTGAGATTTGAGGCCCAAATTCGTCCCACAGGATTTGCAATAATTTTTTTATTCATCACTGCCAAGGCCGAAAGGAAAGTTCGTTTATGTGTGAAACTATTTTATTTTTTTCCTAGGGTAATATTCATCCTTTTGACCTGAAATTTGTCGCGTTTTGCTCCAAAATAAGTCAAGATTCTTACGAGGAATTTCAGGAAATAACTATTCTGGGAGAATTTTTCAGAAATTTTATTGAAAACCAAGGCTACTCTACCAAAAATTGGGAAATTTCGCCTTACTTTCTGAAATTTTATTTTGGGTGCGTATTGCGTTGAAAAGATTCGCACAAGTACTTTTATATGTTGTTTGCCTCTAGGTAAGGAGGCACGTCAATAAATAAATCACAAAAAGAAGATACGTGGAGGAAAAGCCAGAACGTTTTGTTTTCGGAAAACCAGTTTTGTTCACTCTCGATCTGTGACTTACTACACCTAACTCCTTGGGTATTTCAGTCTCAATTTTTTACCAGACATTGATCTTTGTGTCTATTGAGTTTTGGCTGAGATTTGAGGCCCAAATTCGTCCCACAGGATTTGCAATAAATTTTTTATTCATCACTGCTAGGGTCAAAAGGAAGGTTCGTTTGTGTGTGATACTGTTTTATTTTTTTCCTAGGTCAATACTCATCCGTTTGACCTGAAATTTGTCGCGTTTTGACCCAAATTCAGTCGATATTCTTACGTGAATTTCAGAAAAAAAAACTATTATGGGAGAATTTTTCAGAAATTTTATTGAAAACTAAGGCTATTCTCTACCGAAACTCGTGAAATTTCGTCCTACTTTCAGAATTTTTATTTTGTGTCCGTATTGTGTTGAAAAGATTCGCACAAGTAGTTTCATATGTTGTTTGCACCCAGGTAAGGAGGCACATGCATAAACAAATCACAAAGAGAAGATATGGGGGGGAAAACCAAGGACGTTTTGTTTTCGAAAAACCAGTTTTGTTCACTGTCAGTCTGGGACTTACTACGCCTTACTCCTTGGCTATTTTGGTCTCAAATTTTTACCAGACATTCATCACTGTTTCTATTGAGTTTTGAATGAGATTTGAGCCCCAAATTCGTCCCACATGATTTGCAATAATTTTTTTATTCATCATTGCCAGGACCGAAATGAAGGTTCGTTTGTGTGTGAAACTACTTTATTTTTTTCCTAGGGTAATAATCATCATCCTTTTGACCTTAAATTTGTCGCGTTTTGCCCCAAAATCAGTCGAGATTCTTACGTGGAATTTCAGGAAATTACTATTCAGGGAGAATTTTTCAGAAATTTTATTGAAAACCAAGGCTATCCTCTACCGAAACCCGTGAAATATCGCTCTACTTTCTGAAATTTTATTTTGGGACCATATTGCGTTGAAAAGATTCGCACAAGTACTTTCATATGTTGTTTGCCCTCAGGTAAGGAGGCACGTCCATAAACAAAACCCAAAAAGAAGATACGGAGAAGAAAAACCAGGACGTTTTGTTTTCGGAAAACCAATTTTGTTCACTCTTGGTCTGGGACTTACTACGCCTTAATCCGTGGGTATTTCAGTCTCAAATTTTACCTAGACATTCATTACTGTGTTTATTGAGTTTTGGCTGAGATTTGAGGCCCAAATTCGTCCCACATTTTTTGCAATGAATTTTTTATTCATCACTGTCAGAGCCGAAAGGAAGATTCGTTTGTGTGTGAAACTGTTTTATTTTTTTCTTAGGTTAATACTCATCTGTGTAACCTAAAATTTGTCGCGTTTTGTCCCAAATTCAGTGGAGATTCTTACGTGGAATTTTAGGAAAATAATATTTCGGGAAAATTTTTCAGAAATTTTGTGCAAACCAAGGCTATCCTCCACCAAAACTTGTGAAATTGTACCATACTTTCGGCAATTCTTATTCTGGGTCCATATTGCGCTGAAAAAGATTCGCACAAGTACTTCCATATGTTGTTTTCACCCAGGTAAGGAGGCACGTCCTTAAAAGAATCACAAAAAGGAGATACGAGGAAAAAAAATCCAGGACAATTTGTTTTCAGAAAACCAGTTTTGTGCACTCGCGGTCGGGGACTTACTACACCATACTCCTTGGTGTTTTGGTTTGAAATTTCTACCAGACGTTCGTCACTGTGTCTATTGAGTTTTGGCTGAGATTTGAGGCCCAAATTCGTCCCACAAGATTGAAAATAAAGATTTTATTGATCACTGTTAGGGCTGGAAGGAAGGTTCATTTGTGTGTGAATCTGTTTGAATTTTTTCGTGGGCGAAAACATATCCGTTTGACCTAAAATTTGTCACGTTTTGTCCCAAATTCAGTGGAGATTCTTCCATAGAATTTCAGGAAAAAATTATTTCGGGAGAAGTTTTCGAAAATTTTGTGCAAACCAAGGTCACACAACCTCTACCAAAACTTCTGAAATTTCGCCCTAGTTTCGGCAATTTTTATTTCGGGTCCATATTGCGCTGAAAAAGTTCACACAAGTACTTCCATCTGTTGTTTGCACCCAGGTAAGGAGGCACGTCCATAAAAGAATCACAAAAAGGAGATACGGGGAAGAAAATCCAGGACGTTTTGTTTTCGAAAAACCAGTTTTGTTCACTCTCGGTTTGGGACTTACTACGCCTTACTCCTTGGGTGTTTTGGTCTGAAATTTTTACCAGACGTTCGTAACTGTGTCTATTGAGTTTTGGATGAGATTTGAGGCCCAGATTCGTCCCACAGGATTGACATTAAATTTTTTATTGATCACTGCCATTGCTGGAAGGAAGGTTCGTTTGTGTGTGAAACTGTTTGATTTTTTTCGTGGGCGAATACTCTTCCGTTTGACCTGAAATTTGTCGCGTTTTGTCCCAAATTTAGTGGAGATTCTAGCGTGGAATTTCAGGAATAAACTATTTCGGGAGAATTTTTCAGAAATTTTGTGCAAACCAAGGCTACCCTCTTCCAAAACTTGTGAAATTTTGCCCTACTTTCGGCAATTCTTATTGTGGGTCCGTATTGCGCTGAAAAAGTTTACACAAGTACTTCCATATGTTGCTTGCACCCAGGTAAGGAGGCACGTTCTTAAAAGAATCACAAAAAGGAGATACAAGGAAGAAAATCCAGGACGTTTTGTTTTCGGAAAACCAGTTTTGCTCACTCTCGGACTGGGACTTACTACGCCTTACTCCCTGGGTGTGTTGGTCTGGAATTTTTAGCAAACATTCGTCACTGTGTCTATTGATTTTTGGCTGATATTTGAAGCCCAGATTCGTCCCACAAGATTGACAATAAATTTTTTATTGATCACTGCCAGAGCTGAAGGGAAGGTTCGTTTGTGTGTGAAACTGTTTGATTTTTTTCGTGGGCGAATACTTATCCGTTTGACCTGAAATTTGTCATGTTTTGTCCCAAATTCAGTGGAGATTTTTACTTGGAATTTCAGAAAAAAAAATATTTCGAAAGAATTTTTCGAAAATTTTGTACAAACCAAGGCCATCCTCTACCAAAACTTGTGAAATTTCGCCCTACTTTCGACAATTTTTATTCTGGGAACGTATTGTGCTGAAAAAGTTCACACAAGTACTTCCATATGTTGTTTGCACCTAGGTAAGGAGGCACGTCCATAAAAGGATCACAAAAAGGAGATACGGGGAAGATAATCCGGGACGTTTTGTTTTAGATAAACCAGTTTTGTTCACTCTCGGTCTGGGACTTACTACGCCTTACTCCTTGGGTGTTTTGGTCTGAAATTTTTACCAGACGTTCGTCACTGTGTCTATTGAGTTTTGGCTGAGATTTGAGGC
>Ga0123341_1005380_pt1 | contig 11406 bp, 12 predicted proteins | sample Turbeapinknodule_FD_89959 | JGI IMG/M metagenome (GOLD analysis project Ga0123341, IMG submission 89959) | Root nodule microbial communities of legume samples collected from Mexico - Turtle bean Mexico pink nodule | ecosystem: Host-associated > Plants > Roots > Nodule | place: Mexico: Nepantla... | reverse complement strand
TTTCTAGTTATATATATATATATATATATATATATATAATCCACGAGGCATGTTATAATTAATTTTCTGTATAAGAGACCGAAAAAATACTTCAAACTTTCTAATTAAATGACTAATATTTTTTTAAATTAGAGATGTTACAAATTATTTTGAAAATGTAGGTGAACACTTCTCAAAGATATTGAATGGATATATAATTATTTAGAGTTTGTAAGATAATAAATATTTTTCTTTTATATATTATATATTATGTTCAGTACTATTTAAGAGTTGAGGTTAAAAATAATTTAGATATATTTTTATTATTTAATTTTTTGAATTTGAAAATAGATAATAGATCCGAGACCTTGATTCAAATAATATCATTTAAACAAATTTGATATTAGAATATAGACATTGTATATGAAAATCGAAAAGAAATTTCAAACATGGATTCTTGTTTTCTAAAAAAATGAAAAAGTGATTTCATATCCTTAGTTATCGACTCTAGACTTATTCTAATACATTTAATAACCATAAATCACTTAAGAATTGATATCAAATACAATTTAAATATATCTTTATTGTTTAAAAAATAGAAGAGATAGGATACACAAGTACCTAGGTTATAAGTTTAAAATTTAGTTGTTGTGGTGGACTATTTCAAGAGAAGGATAATAAACCTATCAATACTAGAGTTTAGTCGAATAAAATATAATTAGAACAATAATTTCGCATCCTATTGTTTACTAAAGTTGTTATGTATCCTACAAATTGTGCAATATTGTTTCTTATTCTCGACAAGTCGTCTCAATTTAATCAAGATTTAAAACATATTTATATATTTAAAGTCATTTACTTGTTATAAATTAAGTTATAATATAAGGGATATATTAATAATAATACTAATCTATCATGCAAACAACGAATATTAATATTAATTAAGTAGTTAAAAGTTTTGATAAATTTGGCTGAAATGAATAAGAAAAAAAATGAGGTAGTTTTAGGCAGTGAAAAGAGCTAAACGGGGGATAAGACTTGTCGGAGAGTGAGTAGGGTGTGGTCGGCGAGGCACCAACACGCAAATGGCTGCTATCTCTGGCGTTGGCGCCGCAAAAGCGATAACAATGGCAATAGCAGCGAGGCCCCTTCGCCTGAAACCTTACGCCGCAACAACGGCACTTGCTTTTCTCTCACTCCACAAATCTCTCTTCCTCCCACCTTCTCCCTTCCCCTCGCGCCGCTCCTTCTGCGCCGCCGCACTTCGAACCTCCGGCAGCAGAGTGGAACAGTTCCGCAAGAAGCTTAGGGTTTCCGAAATCAAAGAAGGCGATGGCGCCGACGTGCTCGGCCGCGACCTCGTCGTGCAGGGCTGGGTTCGCACGCTTCGCCTTCAGAGTAGCGTGACCTTCATCGAGGCAAGACATTATACCGATTTCTGTTGTAATTAGCCGGTATTTGCAATGCAATTGCTGATTGAGTAAATTGTTGATTGTATGCAGATTAACGATGGTTCTTGCCTTTCTAACATGCAATGTGTGTTGAACTCAGAGGCTGAAGGTTACGATCAGGTGTGCTTGCTTTTGCTGTCGTTTTTGTTTATGGTTTTATATTTAGGTTTATTGGATAAACTTATAGGGAAACACTATAAAAGCGAAGAAAATGAAATAAGTTTTTATGTAGTTTAAAATAGGCTAGTGCATAAGCGGAATGTAGCTTTTAGAAAACATAACATGGAAGAATTCTTACAAATTAGTTTATATATAAGTTAAATTTAGTTTACAAAGTATATTTCGTTTCTCCTTGTTTTCTTCTCCTATATAAGTACTTTTGGAGAAGTTTATCAGGACAAACCTCTGTTACCATCTCTCTTGAAGGTTTGGAGGTTGTTATTAGGTAGAATCTGGCTTGGTTACAACTGGTGCCTCCGTATGGGTGCAAGGAGTTGTGGTGAAGAGCCAAGGATCCAAACAGAAAGTGGAATTGAAGGTCAACAAAATAGTGCTGGTTAGTTCTCTCTTATTCGCAATAAAACAAACCTCTCACCGTTTTGCTCTCTTTTATCATATCAAATTTTGTTTTCGTTCATTTCGTCAAGACTTTATCCATTTTAACATTTGCTTTCTTCATTTGAGTATATATTCCAACATAATGTTGCGCAGACTTCTACCATACAATATATTGAAATTATAGCTTCTCTTGGTTTCTTTCTTTTCATATTTTGAACATCTTTGTGAGTACGCAGTAACAGTGTGGACAGTCAGTCTCACATGGCTACATTATAAGGAGTTTGCTTTGGTCTTTTGGTACTGCTTATGAAAACATTGTCTTTAAGCTTTTACATTTTTATCCATTGTTCATTAACCACTGTTTGGTTGTTTATTGAATCTAATTTCCTTATATGATTTAGATTTTAGATCACTAACTTCATTTTTGCTTCCATTATGCTTTCACTTGTTTTTTTTTTTTTTTTTCTGTTAGCGTAAATGGCAATGGAAAGGACAAGTATTCTCTTGATTATCGTTAGTGCTGCAAGTGATTATAGTATACTTGATTTTAATTTCTCTTTTCATGGTCTTGCATCAGGCTCGTTAAATGTTTCCAACTTGGTTCATTTATTTCTTTAACTCCAAGGTGACTCATGCAAGACTTTGGTCTTATAATTTCAGATTGGCAAGAGTGATCCGTCTTTTCCCATCCAAAAGAAAAGAGCCAGCAAAGAATTTCTAAGAACAAAAGCACATCTTCGTGCAAGGACAAATACTTTTGGTGCAGTATGGTTCCTCTTTTTGTCATATTTGTTTTTCCTTGCCTTCTTATGCCTCTACTTAATCATGCAAAAGGACAATTCATTAATTTGCTTTAGTTTAAATTATTATCTTAAATTTCTTCAAATATTGTTGTTTTTCATCTATCCTGTTATGTGAAGCCACTTTTTAGATGATTGATTATCTAGCTGGTTTCTTGTCATGAAGAATTTCTTTACGAGAAACTGTGTTTGGGGGTGAGGGTGGGGGTAGGTGTCTCCAAAATTTGATGCGTTCTATTACTTGAGGTATTTCATTGGTGTTAATCATGCTTCATGCAGAGTGCAAAAAATACTCTGGCTCAACTAGTTTTATGTCTCTTCTTTAGTAGGAGTTTTAAGTAATGGTTATTTGCTTAAAATTCTAACCATCAATACATTTTTAATGGCCATCTTATCAATTGAATCCAGTGAAGCTACTTTGTAGCTTTTTGCAAATTTATCTACAAAGAGGGTGCTCAATCAGTTCATATCTCTTCATAGGTTTATGCAGAAAGTTCATATAGTGGCAATGAATTTTTAGCTTATGGTTTTTTAATTTCCTTCCCTCTGTTTTTTATTTACAGATAATGTTTTGATTTCTGACCAGAGTATTAATTCATGTAACTTCTGTTATTATTTTCGCTTAGGAAATTACCTTATTTTTTATTTTTACAATTATCTTTATCTTTTTGTTATACAAAATGAATTCAGGTTGCAAGGGTTAGGAATGCTTTGGCCTATGCTACGCATAAATTCTTCCAAGAAAATGGGTTTGTATGGATCTCAAGTCCTATCATCACAGCTTCAGATTGCGAGGGAGCGGGTGAACAGTTCTGTGTTACTACTTTGGTATTTCCAATTCCACGAGCTACTTCCACTTTATATATTTTTAACCAAGTTATATGTTATTAATGCACTTTGAATACTAAAGGATTAAATTCTCCGCTCATCTTCCCAGCCCACCAAAAAATCTCATTACTTGGAAGTTTGTTAGAAAACCATGGTTGTGGGGGAAGTAGTCTTTCATTCCAAACTACTATGAATCCCACAAGAAAATAATTCATGAAAGTCACAGTAGAGCAAAGTAAAACCATTAAAAGAAAATGTTATATTATCCTTTACTTTTTATGCTGTGAGCAGGAGAACATTTTGGTTTTAGCTTAGACTCTGGAGCATAAGGGATCTCTAGGGATGACACTCTTTAGCTTATTAAGAAACACTGGTTGATAATACTTTAGCAACAACATTAACCAAATCACCTTATGTTCAATCAGCCTCGTTGGTCAATGAGTGTCATTGAACACTGTCTAAAACAATTTTAGTAAAACTATCTGGAGCAAAGTATTTTCAATGGTTTTTTCCCTAATGTTTTCTTTGATGCAGTCACTCTTCTCTGGAATTTTTTTCTCATTCCCTGTGAAAGAATTTAAATGAACAAATTTTATGCAGTCAGAATTTGTTTGAAAATTCTTTATTGCATTTTAGATTTTTAACTATATATTTGAAGTATACACGGGACAAGCAGAGTGAATTTGTTTACTCAGTAATCACTACTTATAGCAGCCCCTTGATAATGTTTTCCCTCAATGAAGGAAGTTCGTTTCCATAATTTAAAAATGGTTCAAGGATAGGGTTATAACTTATAAGTCTGTTGGAAGTACTAATTTCTCATCTTATTAAGCATTTAGTATTAGATTTTTCTCCCTTCAATGTACAGATACCAAGTTCTCAAGATACTACGGATTCTCCTGTTGATGCAATTCCAAAAAAGAATGACAGATTAATTGATTGGTCACAAGTGAGACAAATTCATATCCCTACTCTTTTAATACAAGCTATCAGTATAGTGTGTAAGGCAGTTATTGAATTTTATGCACTAATCTGAATCATTTTGTGAATCAGGACTTCTTTGGAAAACCAGCATTCTTGACTGTTTCAGGTCAACTCAATGCTGAAACTTATGCAACGGCTCTCTCTGATGTACATACGTCATCTTCTCTCTCTTATTTTTTAGCAGTTGTCTTGACTTCTTTAAAATCTAGTATTTTAAAATCAATGACCGAAATGTACATTGAATATGGTACTTATACAGGTGTATACCTTTGGTCCCACATTCCGAGCAGAAAATTCCAACACTTCTAGGCACTTGGCTGAATTTTGGGTTGGTGATTTCGTTTTCTTGTGTGTTCAATTTGAATTAAAAAGAAGATGGACTGTGAATCCCTTTTTGCTTCTAAGCTGCCTAGTTTTTCTTATTAGTTGTAATGCATGTGTAATGTAACAATAACTAAAGGGCATTATCATATTGTTTATTCAGATGATTGAACCGGAGCTTGCATTTGCTGATCTTAATGATGACATGGCTTGTGCATCTGCTTATCTCCAGTTTGTAGTATGTTACATTCCACTAATACTACAAAGTTGTCTTCGACTTTAGATTATTTTTGCAAAGATTTTTTTTATATAATTTCATTGTATTAAAGTTTGTGTGCTTCATGTATTTGATTCTTGAAGATAAAATATGTTCTCGATAACTGCAAGGAAGACATGGAGTTTTTCAATACATGGATTAATAAAGGAATCGTTGATCGCTTGAGTGTATGAGTTCTCAGTATAACCATCATATTGCTTTCCTTTATCTAATTTATGCCTAGATGTATCAGTTATAATTACCAATTTGATCTCTATATATTATTTTGATGTCATTATAAAAGGATGTAGCAGATAAAGATGTTGTGCAAATAACCTACACTGAAGCGATAGATCTGCTGTCAGGATCAAAAAAGAAATTTGAATTCCCGGTAACTTGCTATTTTTTTTTTTCATTTTGAGTAATCCTGTTGAATGTGCAGTTACCCTGTGCTTTATCTTATGTTTTATTCTATCCCATGACCATTTTCTAAAATCAAACATGGAACAAGTATTTTTGTGCTGTATAGTGTTTATTGTTTAGAAAATCAAACACACTAAGAGGATGTCTTCTAACTTCTTTTTTTGTTTGCTCCCCCCATCCCCTGGACATTACCTGTCCTATTCTTGCTCACATTTTGTTCAAAATTGGTCATCTGCTAAATCTACTCTCGTTCATCTTAGTAGCTGGTCCAACTAATGACTCAGGATTTGATTGTTGTTGTTGTATAAACTTTATTTTTCTAAAAGTGAAATGACTTGATTCGTAAAGTCCTTCCAGTTTGTTTGTATTTGACATATTTTTCCACTTGCATTCACAGGTTAAATGGGGTTGTGATCTTCAGAGTGAACATGAGCGCTATATAACTGAAGAGGCATTCAATGGATGCCCAGTGATAATTAGAGATTATCCAAAGGCATGCTACCTTCTCTTCTCATCTTTTGGACAGGGCAAATGGAAGACATTATGGCGTTATAAATAATTTTAAAAATGGCTGTCAATATAAAAGAAAGACCAAGAACTTTTGACCTTGGAGGCAAGATATAAAATCCACTAAATCTGAAAGAAGTGGCTGGGAAAATAGAATAGAAGTAACATTCTTCTGAACCTTTTTTCTTCTGCTCAACTTCCAGTCCTCCCTGCACAAAATTATAAAGGAAAAAAATGCAAATTTTACCACAAAAATTCTTTGTCATTGTTTTACGTAAGTTGCATGAAATGGACCAACGATCAGGATTCTGTGTATACACAAAAAAACAGGTGAATCAAATTGAAGTTGTTGAATTTAATTTTTTCAGGATATTAAAGCATTCTATATGCGACAGAATGATGATGGAAAGACAGTTGCGGCCATGGACATGTTGGTTCCAGGGGTAATTTATAAGATATCTCTTTCTTATTATAACCATCAAGTGGTGTTTGTGAATAAAATTTTCAGGACAATAGACAGTCTCTTAGTTAGTTACATAGTATAATCATTAGTTGCAAAAGAATTAGAGAAATAAGGCATTTTGCCTATAACTAGGAAGAGGGGTTTAGGGAGTAGTTAGTCATTGGAGAATCAGTTTGGTGGCTGAGGGTTCTGGATTTCTTGAATATCCTGAGAATTTCCTTTTCTTTATTGTACAGTTTCAGTTCTTGGTACTGTTCCCAGGTTGGGGCAAGATTGGGAACTAGGCTTCATCAGTAAAGATTTGTACTTTTGCTCCCGATTCTGATCTAGTTCTAACAAGCACTATACAAAAGATTAGTGGCTTAAGTTGATAGCGTATAAAAGTGTAGAAATTTATGTGTCAAATAATGTAGAGTACTGGCAGCATCTTCATTCTAACACATTCTCTTATGATTAAAATGTATTGAAAGCCACAAAATCATGAGTGAAATTCCTTAAATAGTGAGGCTCACAATTTTGTGATTTTCAATAAATTTCAGTTAATAGTAAATGTTGTATTAAAAAAATATGTTAGCCTTTCTCTAATGTTATTTAGGGCCAGGAATGTTTGCCTGAAGAGATAACATGGGAGTTCTACTGTGCACACCTCTTAGTATTATGTTCTTACTTATGCACAATGTAAACTTATCTACATGTCTGTCTGTTAGATTGGTGAACTTATTGGTGGAAGCCAAAGGGAAGAAAGGCTTGAGTATCTAGAAGCTCGTTTAGATGAATTAAAGCTAAATAAGGATGCATATTGGTGGTATCTTGATTTGCGTCGATATGGTTCAGGTCAGATGTCTTTCTCTTTGAGCCTCTTTACCTATTTGTACCACGCCGTACAAGACGTAAATCACTTTCAGAATAATAGACTACCCTTTCTTTTGCTGATAAGGTTTCTTTATCTTTCATCTGGAAAGTCTCATTTCATCTTTTGAGGCAAAAGAATTTTGCTGCTTTTATCCAACTGAGTTTATATATAACTGTTATTGCAGCTGGTAATTGCAAGCTCTGTGCAATTGTTTCATTTTTTTTGTTGGGTAAACACTTAAATGGTCTTCCAGCGTCACCTATCTGTTCTCGAAACATTTAGAGTTAAATAAGTTTTGGTACTTGGTCCATATTGAAATTGGTACCTCTAAAATTTTGTGTTTTTTATCCCAATATTTAAAGAGTATCCTATTTGTTCTTTATAGTAAATATTATCTTTGAATTAATGGTGTTAACATGTAATCATCTTATAAAATACTTGTGATATAATGACACGTTACATTATCAAACTTAAGATGTCAATAGTGTTAATTTAGAAGTAACATTAATTAACAGGAACAAATTAATATATTTGTTAAATGTTGGGATAAAAATACTTCTTTTTTTGTGGTATCAATTTAATACGAACTAATTTTTGAGGTATTAAAAACTTGTTTATAAATTATCAATTAAACCAATAATTTAAAGTAAGTAAACTAGTGTATAAAACATATAAATTCATACTTATGTTTGAACTTTTTAACTCGATTATATTGACAAGATACAGTGTCTTCTTGATGCAGTACCTCATGCAGGCTTTGGTTTGGGATTTGAAAGACTTGTTCAATTTGCAACAGGAATGGACAATATAAGGGACGTTATTCCTTTTCCTCGGACACCTGGCTCGGCCGAGTTTTAGAACTTGCAGATATAGTCAAATAAGGACTTCACATTCATTTGTACGATTCAAACTCTGTATTTTAGGCAATAAAGTTTCTTGCGTCTTTTGTCTTTATTTTAAAAAGCAATTTGCTTGGTCTAAATGAAGTATTTATACATTCTGAGCTTGTAAATTATCAAATTGTGTACGTATCAAACTGTATCGGGTATTTAAATTCATGATGAATAAGACAACCTATAAATACAATTTATCGGCACTGTTCAGAACAAGAAAATAACTTATATGGCAATAGTAAATGTAAAATTGGAGTCCAGGAGGGGGAATGCAGCTAATTATCTGCTCCTGCATCACAACCTTATTCATTCTTGGAATGATTAATACAATTATATAAATGCTTTAGCGTTTTGTTCCAAACACTAGAGCAAATGTGCAAGATGGTTTTTGCATTTTGACTGGTTTTAAAAAAATTAAACATATGATCTAAACTATTGCATTTTGGCTACTGTTTGACCAATTTCATAGACGCTTTTGATCTTAACTTACTGATTTTATTCTTCTCTCTATATATAGATTTTATTCTTATATAGAGAGAAAAGAATACAACTAGGAAGTTAAAATGATTCTATTTTATACAAGAAATGTTATACAATAAAGTCTGTTCTGCTAGGAAAGTCAGTAAGTTAAAATGATTCTATTTTATACGGCAAATGTTATACAATAAAGCCTATTCTGCTAGAAAAGTTTCCAAAATTAATAAAGGAGATATTTATATAGCTTTATTAGTGGAAAAGAGAAAAAGTATTGGACCTAAATTAAATCATGATACCTGTTAAACTATAACAGCAGCAGTAAGATTAAAAAAATCTTAATTATATAGTTGGACTTAAAATGGTATTATTTAGGATAATATTATATAATTAAGATTTTTTAAAGCTTACTGCAGTTATAGTTTAATAGGTATCATGTTTTAATTTAAAACCAATACTTTTCTATTTGCAACTAACAAAGCTACGTTGTATAAAATTTGCTCGTATAAAATAGAATCTTTTTAACTTCGGATGACTTTCTTCGTAAGAAAATAACTTCAATTAATATAAAAAAGTTTGGATCTATACAGTAAATTGTTTATAGAAATACTTGGAATATGATCAATACCATCTTTACATTCATAAACAAATTGAGTATGATCATTGGCAAAACGGGGGATATAAGAACTACAAATATAATAATTACTTCGGCTATCAAAGAAGGTAATAATAAACCCTACTTTAAAATCTATAAGTTCGATTTAGGGTTTTCAAATTTAACTTGCATATAATGTTAAGTAAGACATTTTTTTCAGTTCATGTTAAACACAAATATCAATTATACATGCTTGACGCCTTTGATTATATATAATTTAAGTAAAATATGTGAACGATACATAAACTACTGAAATTTGAGTAGTATTCTAACCAATTGTCCATTCTGAAGGAGTCCAAGAATATAACTCATGTTTACAAACTAACGAAGTATATCTTAAATTTCATAGTTTGTTACTGCATATCACAAATGAAACCATTCAATTTAAAACCAATATCTGCACTATTATAACTGTACTCCTATTATTTATTTTAGAAAATATAAAGACGGGGCCTCAAATATACTAATTCCAGAAATCAAATTCCATCAAACACAACACAGATAGCCGGACAAAACAGCAAAGAGCCTTCTAATGATACTTTAATGGTCGAATTTAAGAGCATGTAACATCTGGTTAGAACTTATTTGCTGTTTCATTACCCTAACACTAACGATTACAATATCAATTTATTTAATCATATTTCAAGTCTTCCAGCATTTATTTTGCAATTATTAACAAAAACCATAAATGAAAACTTATTTACAACATTGGTGAAAGCAGGTTGAAGAGGGTGACCAAAAATGATGAATTTTCCTAAAGGCCTCCAAATTATATTGTTTGTAACATTGAGTAACGAAGGACATGACATAATAACTGGAAAAGCTAAAACCAGAACACAAAAAATTATGTAATAAGCTTGGTATTCCATCTTTGCATACTTCACCCCTAATTAATAGAAGAAGAAAAATCTGTGTAGGAAAAACTCAAACAATTGTTCGTGAGGAAAATATAAAGTTTTGATATTAACTTGCAAAAAAATCCTCATTGAAGCATAACCATAACTATCAAACTTTCAGTCATCAATCAAATAAAAATAAAAACAAATGATACATTTTGCAAACTACGAAAATGCATCATCCACACGCCCCTCACTTCTCCGACGAGTTTGGTCCACGCTTCTTACCGAATCCGACCACTACAATCAACAATGCCAAAAATAAAAAAATTAAAACACCATATTATAATAGCCCAAATTCAGAAACCCTAAAAATTTAACACATCAAAATATTATATTTTGGTAGAAAAGAGAAATAAGATAAATATTAAAGAAGTTGAATAGCGTTGGAATGTGAATTTAGACATAGGAAAGGCAAGGGAAGGAGAGAAGAAGACAAAATTACCGGCGGTGACGAATCGGCGGTTGTATTGCATTCGCTTGTGAGCGCGTCCTCGTGGCTTCTTCTTCTTGTCTTGCTTGGCCACCTTAGGAGTTTGTCCTCTCACTTTGCCCGCACGCGCGAGAGATCCGTGAACCTTACCTTTAATCAAAACATCAACCAAAGAAACCATTTAGACAGAACATCATCGTCACCGTGTTCAGAAAAACCATCAAAGCCCATTGAACTTGAAAAGGGAATTAGGAAATAACTCACCCATTTTGATGAATTGATGCTTCTCTCTCTGATTCTTTCAGCTGCAGCGGCTACCGGTAAAATCCCAAAGCAAGAGGAAGAGATCTCTATTTGTAAAGGTAGGGTTTATGGTTATGAGGTCTTAATGGGCCATAGGCCTGTTAGTAAACTTGCTGAGCCCATTTATCTTATGGAACGTATCATAGTTGCACATGTTTTTTCTCTTTTTCGGCCGTGCCTAATTTTAAATTCCAGAGGAGCTTTTTTTTATTTGAATGATTTTATTTTAAAATAATTGATTCTTAACAACTAATTTATTTTGGAAATGCTTATCGAAATAGTTTTTTTTTATTTGGACTGCGAAAAATTATTTTTAAAATATTTACCTA
>Ga0123341_1005379_pt1 | contig 11407 bp, 8 predicted proteins | sample Turbeapinknodule_FD_89959 | JGI IMG/M metagenome (GOLD analysis project Ga0123341, IMG submission 89959) | Root nodule microbial communities of legume samples collected from Mexico - Turtle bean Mexico pink nodule | ecosystem: Host-associated > Plants > Roots > Nodule | place: Mexico: Nepantla... | reverse complement strand
TAAGAGGAACAAGCCTCACTAGCATCTCACACAAAATGTGCAGAGTAACTTTTCTCTATTTCATTCAACTTGTAAAATACACTAGGTAGGCCTCCTATTTATAGGTGAAGGAGCCTTGGAGAAAAAGCTAAAGAGGTAGGATGGGAAAAGGGAAAAATGGCAGCCTTAGGGTTTGACTAAATCAAACCCGCATATTAGGCTTGTCCTTCTAGAAACTATGTCAAAATGCCTTCAAATGGGCTAGGGACAAGCTAAAATGCTACCCACACCCCCTATTATGCTAAAGGTACCTTATTCTAGCCTATATTTGCTATTTGGACCCCTAAAGTGAGCCCAATTTATTTACATAACTTTTCTCTTGTGGAAAAGACCAGAAGGAAGAACTTTTGCTATTCTGGTTTATAACTTCTTCTTCCGCTGATGCTTTCTCGAGGTTTGGTGGGCTCGACTTTGTATACTGAGATGACTGACCTTTTTGTGAAGTGTTTGATGTGTCCTTAGTCATCTGTTGGTTGCTTTGGATTGTATCATGATCTTATTCTTTTGCAGGTTATCTAAAGAATTCAGAATCTTTGAGTTAGAGAATCAAGTGTGAAAGAGAAGATTTGAACTGGACTTCTTGTTGCAGATCTTAATTGTATTTTGTCTACTTGATAGTCAAGTGAATTTCTTTAATCATGTATTATAGCTATTTGACAGTAAAACTTTGCCTAAAGAATAAAAGCTTTTATCTTTGAGTTAAATGTTATTTTTTTTTTGAATAATGAATGATCTCATTTGATGTCTCTAAATATGAAATCACTCATTTATGCAAGGGTTGGTAAGTATTTCTATTCTGGTTTTTCTTTGTCAATAATCCTTGGTTTGTGAAATGTCTTAATTGTTGTCACAGAAAAACAACCGATTGTTTTCACGAAACAACCAATTGTTTCCCCTTTGACAACATTGCATTAAATTGGATTCATTTCTCTATGCATTGCTTCTAGTTGCAGATTCTTTCTCCAAGCTGTTACGAGTCAAATTACATTTATCATGGGTCTGATTTCACTTTGAATGGAAGTTACATTGGTCATAAATGAGAATATATTCCATATCTTCTTGGAAAATCAGGAGCCTTTATGACCAGTCAAAGTCTACATGTGCTTTCCATGTGATTTTTGGTGTTGATTGACGTGGGACTGTGTGCCTCTGAACAAAATCTTTCTTGAGGAAAAGAATCCACTAAAAGCAAAAATATGAAGATGCTTTTGGTGCCTATATAATAATGCTTTATGCAGTTGCTTTTCTTCTCGAAATCAACCCATTTCCCATATCTCTTGTTTCTTCTCAAATCTGCTACATTCTTCTTCTTGTTTCAGAAATCTCTTTCTTCCTCCATGGATTCCACACCTCCTTCTTCTAAAAGGATGAAAACCCATGGAATAAAGAGGGGTGGGCACTTAGAAGGATGGTTCTCGGGAGAGGATGAGAAGATTGAGAAGTATCTCCATTGGACTAGTAGAAAAGCTTACTAAAGTGAGGTTTCTTCTCAAAGAACAACTGCCGAAAAGGTTCTTGGAGATGTCAGGAAACATCTATCCTGACCTTGTGAGAGTTTTCTACACCAAACTCCAATTTGTTAGTAACAACCTTCTCTCACACGTAAAAGGAGTAGATATGGAGATTACTCATGAGGTTTGTTCTGCGATTACTGACTTGAGGTATGCAGGTTAAGGATTAACAAAGGCAACATTGATGTTGTGGAAGAGTTTAATAAAATTCAGTTATATAGGAATTGCCTAAAGAATCCTCAATCAAAAGTAAGAAACTTTTCTATGGGAGGATTGAAGCTGAATGAAAGACTCATTGCCTTCATAGTGACTTGGATGCTAACACTAAGGGGGTGTAACCATTCTGTTCTTACCGAAGAGGATATTGTCTTCATCTATTGCATCATGAACATGATCAAAATCAATTGGAGTCACATCATCAAGTAGCATATGCAAAAATCCATGAGGTTAAGTGATTATCACTATCCCTATGGTATTATGATCTCTAAGTTTTCATATTATTTTTAAGTGGATCTTGATGAAGAGAAAACCGAAGTGGTGAATTCATCACATGAGGTGAACAATGGTTCACTTAGCAAGATGGGTTTCACCAAAATTGGTCGAAGATGGGTAATCAAGGATGGATATCAAGTTGGCTCCTCAAGTGGTGTTCAAGTTGAAAGTGAGGATGAAGAGAAAGCTGTTGCTGCTGGTGAAAATGCTGGTGTTGATGCTCATGATGATGAAACTGTTGGTGCCTTTGATGCTAGACCAAGTGCAGGAAACATGGGAGAACGCATCACATCAATGTCACCTTTTGAAAGGTTGATGGTGAGTAGAATGGATAGCTTTGCTAATGAACAAAGGAGTCTTCATGAGCTCTGTGCAACATGGTTCCACACTATGGATGCAAGATTTCAGAATCTTGATGAGCAGATTGAAGCTGTCCAAATCAGATTTTTGAGCTACAATATGGCAAGGATGATTGAAGTCTTTTAATGGTTGAAGTCTTTTAATTTTCCATGTTTAAGCTGAACAATTTGCTATACTATTTTATGGTTAAAATTGCTGAACAATATTGCTTTTTTTTTCCTCCTATTATTCTATTTGTGAAGACAAATAAGAGTAGAATTATCCTGGTTTGGTTTAGTTTGTATGCTATTTGTGTGTTGGTTTTTAACTATTTTAATTACTGGTTTAAGCTGCTGTAAAAACTCTGATTGTGCATCTTACTTATACTGGGTTTTCACATTGATTTTGTTGATTTTCTTTGTGAAAATCACATAGTGAAAATTGGTTTAGTGGTGCAAGGGAATCTGTAAATGATTGCTCTGGTACTGCATGTTTTTAGCTGTTTTGTAGGTATTAACAAATTCAAACAGAACAACACAAGTAAACCAATGATTTGTCTTCATCAAATAGGGGGAATTTTTTGAACAAGGCTTTGATGTCTCCAAATCTCTATGGATTTCTTGAAGGCTGGATGTAGCTTGTGCGTGTGTGTTCTGATTAGTTTGAATTGTAAATCCACTCTTAGTAAGGATTCAAAGTTGGTTTAAATCAAATGCTTTAGAAAAAGAGTATTTTACAAAGAAGTGGAAAAACAACCAGTTGGTTTATCGTTTGACACTTAGTGTTTTTCAAACAGGTTTGACAAATCTCAAATTGGTTGACTTTGTTGTCAAGCCAATTCAATCAGTTGTTTCGACAATTCAACCGATTGTTTTTTTGAAAACTCTTAATAGAATCTGTTAAGTTTGGTAAATCTGTTTTAGTTGATTCAAAACTGTTTTGGCTTCTTCCTTAAATGCTTTTAACTTCCTTTTGGAGTTTAAATATAGTGGTTTAACGCTCCTGGCTATAAGGATATGAGATTAATATTTTAAAAACATTTTTTCTCCAAGATTTACATTAAGCTTGGTTTGAAATTGCTGGAATATGACTGCTGTATAATTTTTTGTGATTCAATCTATATCAGATGTGATCTTTCCTTATTCTCTCTTGATCTGTTTTTCTGTAAAGAATTGTGTTTTACAGAGTCAGAGGGTGTTATGATTTGTGGTGTGTTGTAGTGCCAAAGGAAGTGTGTGTTCTTTAGGGGTTCAAGATTACTTCTTTGGTGTGTGTGTGATTGTAACCTGTGGTTGATTGCATAGTGGAATACCAGTGGTTTCTGGGGACTGGATGTAGCTCTTGGTGTAAGAGTGAACCAACATAAATCTATATGTGGGATTCTCTCTTTCCCTAATCTCAATTATATTTGTTTTGAGTTGTTTTTATAAACTGCTGATAAAAACAACCGGTTGAATCACTAAAATAACGGGTTGATTTTATGGAAATAAACTAAAACAGTTTTGTGGCTTGTGCATTTTCATTCCTTTGACTTTGATTCTTCATTGGCTTTCTCCATACCTTCAAAGTTTGTGAAAAACGTTTAAAAACAATTCACCACCCCTCTTGTTTTAGGCCTACATTTCTAACACTCTTATTATGATAGAGAGTTGATGTGTCAACTCCAAAGACTCCAACAAAAGGATATGAATGTAGAGGAATACGAACAAAAAATGAAGTTACTAATGTTGAAGGCAGGAATAAGGGAAGATCCTAGGATTACCATTGCTCGATTCCAGAGTGACCTAAACCTTGATATCAAGGATAAATTTTTTGCCTTTTATTGATCTAACTGAACTAGTTCAACTCTGTTTTAGGATAGATCAAAAAATTAAAAGAAGGTTTAGCTCTAGGAAATACTATCCTAACACGTTCTATTCTAGGAGAGAGCCAAATAGAGAGGGTTATTCCTTCAAATTTAAAAGTGATGAGCCACAGGAAGAAAATAGGAAGATGGAGACGGAAAAAGGAAAAGGAAAAGAAAAATATAATTATAGAGAGTTTTCTTCTAAAGAGGATAAAACATGAGATATTAAATGTTTCAAATGTATTGAAAAGGGCACTATTATTCTAAATGTTATCTTCAAAGAATTGTTTTAGATGATCAAAACATTGGAAGTAAGCAAAATTCTAATTCTTTAGCTAGTGAAGAGGATGTTTTAGACTCTGAGGAAGAAGAAGTCCTTCCTTTGAAGGAGAGTTATTATTGGCAAAAAGGATTTTTAGAAGCCAACCCATTGCATTATTACAGTCACAATGAGAGAACCTCTTCCACACTCAATGGAATTTTTTTATAAACACTTGTTATGTTATTGTGGATAACAACTATAGTTGTAATTGTTGTAGTTCAAGGTTGGTGGAAAAGTTAGCTTTATACTACTAAACCCCATTCGAAACGTATAAACTTGAATGGATAAATGATGGTGGTGGTATAATAGTCAAAGAACAAATAAGCATACCCATTTCTATAGGAAGTTATGAGGAAAATGTTTTATGTGATGTTATTGCTATGGAAATATGATGGTCACACCAATAAAATAACTTTCACTCACCAAGCAAAATGATTTTTGTTTCCTCTCACACCTCAACAAGTGAGAAATGATGAAAGAAAATTAAAATTAAAAATAGTAAAAGAGAAAAATGAAAAGAAAAGAAATAAAGAAGATGAGTCTAGATTTGAAACTTGTAGGAAAATATGCATGCTATTGCACTCTTCTTTTGAGAAAGGTAATAAATTAACTATATAAAAATTTCAAAATCAACACTATGTAAAGAAGTTGCCTAATTTACGCAATGAACATTACAAAGTGAACAAAAATATTTTCAAATAAGACCCAAGATTTTCACATAAAAATTATTGCAAAAATAAAGGGTCATCTTTTGATATTTTATTTAGATACATTTGCATTTTGATAATGTTTGGTGTGTTTTACATATGGATCCATGATCATAGAGGAAAAATCAAAATAAACAATAATAAAGGTGGCATTCCCTGAGCATCATTCAGATCTGATGGCAGATCCTTCTCAAGAGGGAGGGTATAATGGAGGACCATCAAACCACCATAATTTTGGGCTGAGAAGTTTGAAGAAGATAGAGTTATGATTGGAGCATCCAATTTTAAGAGTATTTTTTATCTTCTTAGCCTTGAAAAATAGTTGTATAGGTTTTTATTTTGGGCTTGTATTTTGGGCCAATTTTTATGGGCCATGTATTGGGCCTAATAGGGTAGGGTATAAATAAAAAAAGATAGTCTAGTTACGGTTAAAATTGGGCCTCCTTGGGTTCAATGCAATTCTAGACTGTTGATAAGTGATGTTAGTTGATTTTAGGATTGCACATTTTAATTGGTTGCTCTTGTTTATGATTTTGAGATTATCAATTTAAGGTGAGAACCCTAAGAAGATTCTCACTGGACACGAACTTAACCAAGTGATTAAGTAAGTGTGAAGGTTCACTTCAGAAGGGCAAAGAGAAAAATACAAAAAGAAGGTGATTATGATGCAAGGGGCGAAAATTAAGAAAAATTGAAGTAAATGATGAATGAAGATAACCAAAAGAAAATAACAAAAACAAAAACATAAACAAGTAACATAAATGGTACAAGGAAGGATGGAAAAAGAGATGAGATGAAGGAAACTTATGGTTAAGAAAGGTGCAGATGATCACGCCACTTGGAGGGTGGGAAAATCCAAGATAAGTGAAGGAAGAGACGCCACTTGAAATGCTCACACACTCAAGATAAGAACCAAAACATTTAAGAGACAAAGCTCACTAATCACTCAAGTAGAGTTTCTTTACTATATTCAAAATCTAGGTGAAAATAGATGAGGCAAAACACCCTATTTATAGGAAGGGGTGCCTTGGTGGGCAAGATCGGTGAAGGGTAGAAATGACAAGGGAGAGGGGCGGCCTAGGGTGTTGACCATGGTCAAAACCGCACCTTTAGGCATAACTTCTAGAAGGTAGGTTAAAAACCCCATTCTAGGTGCCTTGTCTTGAAAAAGTGGGCTTGGTACTAGCCCATTTTGTTAAGTACACTCCCTTTTATGCTATATGAACTTACTCTAGCCTATTTTGCTATTTGGACCCCAAAAGTGAGCCCAAATTATTTAGAAACATGTTTTTGACTTTTAAGAAGACCAGAAGAAAGAACAATTGATGTTTTGGTTTATGCCAAGTTCTTCTAGTGAGGTTCGTCTGATATTTGGTGAGGCCTTGACTTGATTGCTGAGATGACTGCTTACAGTGTGAATTGTCTCTTGAGTTCTTGGTCATCTTCTTGGCTACTTGGATTGTATCAATAAGTGTCATAATTTAGTGACATTTTATGCAAAAAGCTAGGTGATGACTTTTTACGACAAGTGCACCGCGTTGTCAGAAGTAATAATTTGTCCCTAAGGACGATATCGATCCCACAAGGAACAATTGAATTATTAAGTACAATACTCACTAAATATAAAATAGAACAATAAAAAGTGTGTTGAAAGTGGTTATGTTGGCAATTATTAATAAGAAAACAGACAAAGAATTTGTTGGTTCAAGTTGGAAAAATAGGGATTAAGTTTCATCTTTTTCACTCTCATGTATTTTAATTAGCATGTTAACATTAAGTTCTTTTTTTTTAAAATTGATGCTCATATAAAATCCACTTATATCGATTTTTATCATATAAAATTATTAAGAATGTTTCCTAAATATCGATTTCTCGCGTTCTTATAAAATCAACTTAGAGTTGTGCTCAGACGTTAATAACAATTAATATTTCAAGTTTATTTCTAGCACTTAAATATCTTAAGTATTGTTGTTTAGGTCAAAACCCTAAAAATACATTTCAGTCAAATTTAAGATTCTAGATCAAGAGTGAGAAACAAAACAATAATACCAATAATCAATCAAGAATAGAATATTATATCATCTTTAAATATCACTTCAATACATAAGAGCTCAAATACATTACTCCCAATCCCCAAAGAGTAGAATTAGCCACACATTTTCTAGCCTTCTATTCTTCCAATTTGGGTTACAAATCCACTCTATGGTGTTTTCCTCTCAATCTAGCACACTAGGGTTTAGCCTATAACCCCCTATTTAACCTAATTTATTAGGGTTAGGTGACTTCCTGCATCGCACTGATGGGCTTATTGATAAAACATAAAAATGGACCAATTTGTCTAACGCATTCTCGCTCAAGCGAGAATATCTCGCTTGAGCGAGAAAGGCATTGTTTTCCGAAAAACTTCACTGGAGCATTCTCGCTCAAGAGAGAATGAGCTCGCTTGAGCGAGATACTCCGCTGTTGAGTTGGACTTTTTTTCTCTTTTTGTTATCTCGCTTAAGCGAGAATGCCATTGTTTTCCGAAAAACTTCACTGGAGCATTCTCGCTCAAGAGAGAATGAGCTCGCTTGAGTGAGATACTCTGTTGTTGAGTTGGACTTTTTTTCTCTTTTTGTTCGTTCTGAGCCTTCCAACTTTCTCCTTTTACCTTATATCATTCTTCTTTAGTCCAAATCTTCATTCTTCTCTAGAAACCTGAAATTAACACCAATTTGGGAATAAAATGCTCTTTTTCAAATAAAGATTGTAAAATATGTAAAGAGGTATAAATTCTTAAATTAGGAATTATTTTATATGTAAATTAGCAATTAATACTCATAAGTGCTTATATTTTAATATGAAATATTACTCAAATTAGACACTTATCACTAGGCACTTATGAATTTTTAATTGTTGATAAAGTTATAATTCAACCTTAAATTTAGGAAGTTGAATCTTTTAACATATTTTTGGATTATGAGATGAATAAGAACTATTTATTCCCAAGTCTATGCTAATTTTAGGAATCTAGGGGAAAATGGAGATAAAGAACTAAAAGAAGAATGAGAATTGTTAGAGATGAGGAGAAAAGACGAAGTTGGGGCATTCAGAATTCTTCCAAAACTTGCCCAGACTCGCCCAAGTGATGACTCTTTAACTTGGAAAGTGTATCGAGTCAGAAGTAATAATTTGTGCATAAGGGCAAATATCGAATCAACAGGGAACAATTCTAAACTCTCAAGTAAATTTGTTGGTATTAAAAGATGTGCATAAGTTTGTTTGAAAAGTTGTTGGTATCATGAATTTATGTAAGAAATTTAAATAAAAACAAAGTAAATGATTTAGATGATTCAATTGCGAAAATTAGGATTGAGGTTAATCCTTCTCACTCGTCTGTATTTTCAATGAATTAAAACATATAACATTCCAACTTGATTGACATTGATGAACATATAAAAATCATTTATATCGATTCCTCGCCTATAAAATTATTAAGATTATCTCCTAAATGTTGATTCCTCACATATTTATAAAAAAACATTCTTATCATTAAGAACAAATGCTATAAAGAAATTAACATTTCAAATTTATTCCTAGAATTCAAATATGTTAAACATTATCATTTAGGTTAAATACTAAGAAGTACTTTCTAGTCAAATCTAAGGATCAAAATCATGAATAAAAATATTCAAAATTTGATAATACCAATCTCAATCAAGAACAAAATATTATAAATAAATATCACCTCAATACATAAGAGTTTGAACAGATTAATACCAATCCCAAAGGGAAGACTTAGCCACTCATATTGACCATTACAAGGATGGAAAGAAAGAAAAGAAGATCCAGAGTGTTTCTCCTTGACAGTTGTCTCCTCTAGGGTTTTCTATCTCTGATTATCCTCCTTCTGTGACCTAGGGTTATGCCTCATGTCCTCTATTTAACCTAATTTGATGTAGGTTAAGTCACATATCGCTGAAAAGAGGTATTGTTTGCTCAAGCGAGTTTCACGAAAATAAAAGAAATAAACTTTGCTGTCAAACTCGCTTAAGCGAGCTTGCACGAGTTTGTTCTTGAGAGAAAGTTTCCTCTTGAGTGATCTTGCTTGGGCGAGTCAGAGCGAGTTCTTGGGAGAGTTTTGAATGCTCCAACTTTTTTGTTTCTACTCGTCTTTAAATTTTCTATTCCTCCTTTAGCCCTTTATCTTCCTCTAGATTCCTGAAATTAGTACAAACTTAGGAATAAATAGTTCTTATTCATCTCATACTATGTAAAAAGGTTCAAATTCCTAAATTAAAGGTTGAATTATAACATTATTAATAATTAAAGTCCATAAGTGTCTATCTTTTTGCACGAAATATCACTGAATTATGGCATTTATCACCAAGCAAGATCACTCTAGAGGCAAACTTGCTCTTTAGAGAAAAGTCGGCCAAAACTCGCCCAAGTGAGATCACTCAAGAGAAGAATTTTCTCTATGGAGAGTAAAATCACCAAGGACTCACCCATGCTCGCCTAAGACTCGCCCAGAACTCGTTCAGGCTCGAGATGTCACTTAACCTACATCTGATTAGTATAAATAGTGAAGTCTTCCCTTTGGGATTGAGAGTAATTTGTTCAAACTCTTCTATATTCAGGTGATATTTATTTATAATATTTTGTTTTTTTTATTGATATTGGTATTATCATTTTATTCTTAAAGCTTGAATCTTTATTCATAATTTTGATCAATATAATCTTATATTTGATTGGAAAGTATTTCTAAGTATCTGGCCTAAATGATAATGCTTAACATATTTGAATGCTAAGAATAGATTTGAAATGTTAATTGCTTTATAACATTTGTTTTTAATGATATTTTTTTTTAAATATGTGAGCAATCAATATTTAGGATACAATCTTAATAATTTTATATGTGAGGAATCAATATAAATGATTTTTATATGCACATCAATGTCAATCAAGTTCGAATGTTATATGTTTTCATTCATTGGAAATACAAACAAGTGAGAAGGATTAATCTCAATCCCAATTTTCTGAATTGAATTATGTTAATCGTTTACTTTGTTTTCTTTTAATTTCTCATGTAAATATATAATACCAATGACCTTTCAATCAAACTTTCACACATCTTTTGATATTTAGAGAATATACATTGAGATTTTAAAAGAACTGTTCCTTGTGAGTTTGATATCTATCCTTAGGGACAATTTATTACTTTTAACTCTGTACACTTACCAAAATAATTCATCAACTGTCTAGGGTTAAACAAGTAAGCGTCTAGGTCATTTTGAGAACTTTGAACATGACTTGACAAGCATGAGCAACACCTTGTGGCATGGAAAGCATGAAGAGTTCAGCTGGACAATGGCAAGGAAGACATGAGCATCCACTTGACATCTCCTCAATGGAGAGCATTTTCATCCAATGAAGACATGTCACTTGTCATCCTCTAATTTGAGAGGATTTTCTCCAATGATAAGAGGTCACCTTTCATCCTACAAATGGAGAGTATTTTTTGAATCTTGGCACCAATTAGCACTATAATTAGAGGTGTTAATCCTATTATAAATTAGCTTGGATTTGATAATGAAGTGCTACCAAAATCAATCTCATTTGTCTCCTTGCTCACTCTTTGTTAGCACCTTTGTGAGTGTTTAACTTAGAAACTTTTAGAAGTTGGCTTCATCTATTCTAAACTTCTATTTTCACCACTTAATGCACCTTACTTTAAGCACTAATGCAAGCTAGGATTGCATCAACTAGTCTTAACATGCAACTGACGCACCATATGCAATTGGACATCAATGATGGTGCAAGGAAGGCATGAAGGAAGCAAGAACAGTCACCCACATGGCCCACTCTCATTTTCTCTTCTACATCTAGGTTTTCAATTTGAATTTAAATTTCTGAATTTGGCTCCATTTCTTGGCTGACCATGATACTATAAATAAGTGTGCTCAACCCTTGTATTTTCGAGCTTGAATGAGAAGAGTTATGTTGTCCATTTTTGTCATAAACATTTTTTTTCATCTCTCTCTAGGGTAGTCTGATGAGAATCAAATAAAGGAGGCTTTTATTAATGGAGGAAGAGGACATCCACCCTCACATTTGAAGTTCTTCCTTCTAGTCTTCTCAAAATTAAAAGAAGACATAAAATAAAGATGAG
>Ga0123341_1005378_pt1 | contig 11408 bp, 7 predicted proteins | sample Turbeapinknodule_FD_89959 | JGI IMG/M metagenome (GOLD analysis project Ga0123341, IMG submission 89959) | Root nodule microbial communities of legume samples collected from Mexico - Turtle bean Mexico pink nodule | ecosystem: Host-associated > Plants > Roots > Nodule | place: Mexico: Nepantla... | reverse complement strand
TCTTATGTCTTTCTTCAAAAATTGCTTACCAAGAAACTTGTCCAAATATACTCTTATCCTACTTTTTATTATTAAAGCTCTTATCCACTGGTTCCAAAAGGGATTATGTTATTCAGACATATTACACAAAGGTTGAACAACTTTGGAAAAACACAATTCATTGTATACCATACAGAATCACAAATTAGTTCATGCCTAACAATTGGGTTGTTATTTTCATACAAATTTACCAAAAATTTCTTCACAATTTGAAGTGATGAACCGATTCACATTATAGAGACCGTTTGAAAATTGTCAAAATTCATCAATAAGTTTTAAAACAAAATGGAAGGGATGTATAAAAAAAATAAGTATAAAGTTTGACCTCCTGTGTAATAAAATATTAAGGATTGGAGATGATGCAGATAAAAGAAGCAAAGATAAAATTATTATTCTTCTTTTTCAGAAAATATGTGTTAACTTCGTTAAAGTATTTGATTATTTCCATGAATTACCTTGTTATGTTATTTAATACTTTCTTAACAAAAGGGAAGCAGTATATAAAATTGAGATAAAATTACTAATAATATTATAATTTATATATTAGGATTTATTATAAATTTAAAATAACATAAAAACGCGTACATGTATTTAGAGGACTTTCACCGAGATAACTTCAAGTACTTTTCTAAGTCTTTCTTTTTTCTATGACACTAAGTAGGTTACTTGTAATTTCCTTCCTTTCTTTCTTTATGACTTTTCGGTTTATCGGAAAGATGAGATGTATCTGTAAGGTTCTCCAATTTTATCGAGCTACCTTTTTATACTACTAAATATTGAACTTCATCAATTTTACTGAAATTTTGTTATTTATAATTTTATTTACTATGTTCAAACCTTATTATGAATCATATAATTCAAATTTGATTTTGAACTTTAGTTTGGATTTAGTAGGATTCACATTGGATCTTGTCAAATTAATTTTATTTTTGGATTTAGGGTTTTAGATTTAAGTTATTCTGATTAGACTTATCTAGAGTCTTCTAGTTGTTATGTCGAATGGTCTAGTAAATATCAACGTTCTTGACGGTCTTTCAATCTCTTAACATCTTGATTATTTAGTAAATATCACTTTGAATAGTATTGGTTGAACAATTCAATATTTATTTATATATATATATTATTTTATTTATTATTATTATTATTAATTTTTTTTTAAGTTCACATAGTGCGTGTACTTGTAGCGTACATGTACATAAGTGAATTGCGAATTATGTGACTATGTTAGGTGAAACATTCAATATTTTCCTTTTACGTTGTTGAGTTACACATTGGTGTAGGAATTAGCATTCCTGCTTGTGTTTTGGGACAACATTTGTTTTCCGGTTTGGTGAACTTACCATTGCAAATTACAATTCACTCCAAGGACATCAACCGTGTTTGTTGAGAATTCAATTTGAAATCTCACCCCATATTCCCTCATTCTTAATTCCTGTTTCTTGATAAGGGATTTCAAGTTGCAACATAAACAAACTCTTGACTTAGCCATTCATTTCTGATATTACTCTAAAATTATATGGGTAGTTGTAGTTGCTTTGAATGAATAAAATAGTTGGTGTATCAAACAATCTACTTCTGGCTTTTGCATGTCCATGACATTTTCTCTATGTTGCTGCCAAACTCTAGAACAATCTTGTTTTCCAAATTAAAATTTCAAAATTCGTAGCAGGTAGCTTGTATAAAAAACCAACCAAATGCTTAATGGCCATAGAAAGCATAAAGAGGAATAGCTTGCTAGAAAAACATGAACTTCAATCTTGCATTAGTTACTGTGGTAATCACCATTTTGGGAATTGGTCTTGATGGATGCCATAGCAAGGTTGTTCAGTTCATTTTCGGAGACTCACTCTCTGATGTTGGTAATAACATGCATCTCTCTAGAAGCCTTGCTCAAGCAAGCTTGCCTTGGTATGGCATAGACATGGGAAATGGGTTACCTAATGGAAGGTTCACTAATGGTCGCACAGTAGCTGACATAATAGGTAACCCTTTTACTTTTATCTTGCACGCACTTTGCAATCAGTCGACGTAATAGAACCTAACCCAATTGATATCAGCATTTGGGTTGTTGAATTCTCAGAAAGCCTCTATTTGGCAAGATTCTTAATATTTTGCCAAAAGTGAAAGGTAGCTTCATTAAATTTTCTGCATGTGTATTTCAAACCTTACTACCAAATGAATAGATTTCAAATCCACATCAATGCAGCAAAGATTTAACTTTGAATTTCTAACTTCAAAGGTTATTCTTATGGTGTTAAATATGTAAAGAAATGTGAGTTAGAGTTTGTCATATTATTTAGAAATGGTAGCTCTTGTCTATTGTTTCTGGCTGCATACTAATACTATTTTTATACTTTTCAGGTGACCGTACTGGCCTCCCTAGGCCTCCTGCATTCCTGGACCCATCTGTGAATGAAGAAGTTATACTAGAAAATGGTGTGAACTATGCTTCTGGTGGTGGTGGCATCTTGAATGAAACCGGTGCCTATTTTGTGAGTGTCATATTCATACACTACGTATCTTATAGTCTTTATGCAAGCATAATTGAATGAAAATTGTGCTTCTTGCAGATCCAAAAGTTTTCCCTGGACAAACAAATTGAGCTATTTCAGGGGACACAAGAGTTAATTAGAGGTAAAATTGGAAAAAGGGCTTCTGACAAGTTTTTCAACGAAGGTCGTTATGTTGTTGCTTTAGGGAGCAACGACTTCATCAACAACTACTTGATGCCAGTTTACAGAGATTCATGGACATACAATGATGACACATTCATGGACTACTTAATAGGAACACTGGAAAGACAACTAAAGGTTTACTTATTTTTTTTCCTAACAACTTTTTTTTCTTTTTCTTGTTCTTTTTGCATCTAATAATCAAAATCTTTTCAATTATGGTATCTTTGTGTTTAGTTACTTCATAGTTTAGGAGCAAGACAGCTGGTGGTTTTCGGGTTGGGTCCAATGGGCTGCATTCCCCTTCAAAGGGTGCTCAGTACAACTGGGAATTGTCGAGAAAAGGCGAACAAGCTGGCTCTTACCTTCAACAAAGCTGTAAGCGAGTTAGTAGATGACTTTGGGAAGCATTTTCCTGATTCAACCTATAGATTTGGAGATGCATATGATGTTGTCTATGATGTGATAAGCAATCCAAATAAGTATGGTAAGTAAAATATGTTACTCCATTGCCCATTATCTAAAAGAACCTAATACATGCTGTGTATGTGAAACACTTTAAAAGAATGAAAAGTAAAGCACAGAGCATAAATCATTGGGATTTCTATTATGCTTAGGAACATCTAAAGGTTTTACAATGCTACTATTTGCTGAAGAATTGCCAACATATCACACATGATCAGATAATTAAAAATTGGGCTTTAGCTTGTGTGCTGACTGCTAAGAGTTATTTACATCATAGCTACGTTTGCTTTGTAGGATTTCAAAACTCAGACTCACCATGCTGTTCCTTTTGGAATATTCGACCCGCCCTTACATGTGTACCTGCATCAAGTCTGTGCAAAGATAGAAGCAAATATGTCTTTTGGGATGAGTACCACCCCACAGACAATGCTAATGAGCTGATTGCAAATGAACTCATCAAGAAATTTGGACTTCTAAATTCTGATCAAGGGGGTGCACCTGCACCAGCTCCTGCTGTTGCTCCATCTCCAGAAGACCAATGATTCAAGATTTTATTGTTTAATGCTTCAATACCAGTGTCCCAGTCAGTTATACATAGTAGTGTGTCTTAATAATCACACATAATTTCTTGTTAGAAAATAAGATCTAAACTTCGGATTTTTCCTTTCATTTTGTATCACACATGTAACCCACCAGTTAAGTGTGTAATTCTGTATTCTCTTCTTTAAGTTGTGCCATATAGTATCTTGTTCAGGTTCAAAATTCGGTTTAGCTGAACTGGATCATTTGCAGCCATTTAATTTTTTTACTGTCACAAAAAGGTTTCTTATCTTTTAACCTCAAGAACCAATTGGTCGCAGACCGGGTCAACTCTATCCGAAACATAATCAAAGAATGTTCAGCAGCTCACTGCAATTGCTACATTTCAGTATGAGAGCAATTGCATGGTGCTGGTAGACACATACTATCACGTATAGAGAGATAAAGTACAATATATTGAGGCAGTTGAAGACTGAAATAATTTTGTCACGAACCTGACATCAAGAGGGTTCTCAGATAATTCTCAACGTGTCTTCACTGAAAAGCATTAGCGCTAAGGTGTACATTACGAGTGAAAACTTACTAACACCTTCTGGTATATTAATCTCTTTGACTCTACAAGAGTTGACATTACTCAAAAGTTAAGTACTAATCATGATTAGCTAATTGCATCCGCCAAATTAAGCTTTATCTTGCAAAGGATTGCGTCTCTCTATGACTTCATTTACCTTTTATTCAGATTGTTAATGCTACCAATTGAAAAAGGGCCAAAGAAAAATAAAGGCTGAAAGAGTTGAGCTAAACATTATTAGAGCAAACCTAGAATCACAAGTTTAAATTAGTGAAAAAATTTCTGATTGTCAAAGATTATTAGATAAGAAATGGTGAAGGTCACCAAAATCTTACTAATATTGTTTTGGAAAACTCTGACACCGAGTTGGTCAGTAATAAGAAAACTATGACTGTTAAATTGTTGCCTCTATGTCATTAGTTTAGTATCTTTGGGTGCATCTCTGACGTTTATGCAGACGATAGAATTCATATATTAACTCAGGTTAACCAAAGAGATAATTTTTCATTGCCTCCTATTCCATTTCTCGTTCCTCAAATGGCACGGCACACAACTGAACAACGTCATCAAACTCCTAGTTTTGAAAGCATGCAAATTAAGAGCACCACTTTAGAGGACAGAGGATTCTGTAGATTTGGAGACTTTTAGTGTGGAAAATAATCTTCTAGCTTTTCCTTTAGATTACCTATCTGGATTATAAAAAATACAGCACTCAGTTTATTATTTTAGAAATCAAGACACACCATTAACGTGCACCTGTTTCACATATTAATGTCTGTGATATTTTATTGCAGAGATTATGTATCTGCATTAGAATATGGTCCGTGTGAGACGTCCTGTTACACCTGATATTAATTACTTTATGCACATCAAGTATATTAAAATCAAATCTCCATACTTACGTGCAATAGATACCAGCCTCTGATCTAATGTGCTTCTACTTAATTCCACTAACTTCATAGGTCACAATTATATTGGCACTTTTATAAGATATGTTCGAGAAGAGGCGTATATGGGAGTGGTAGACAAAACTATGTCCCCATCAACATTATGCATCGCTTTCTACGCTGTTCAAGTGTACTTAGTGGCCAACTAACATCATTACTTAAATTAAATAAACATTTTGGATTAGTTCCGATTTCACTTTCCAAGAACATGGTTATGCAATCCCTATCAACTTGCTCTCGGTGGACAAATGGTTCTTCACTTTTAAATCTCCATATTTCTATTGTGGACAAAAGAAGGGCCAAAAAGAATCTGTTTAATGCTTAATGCATCACTAACTCGTGAGCAACTATTCACATAAACTATTGTTTATTTCACGACTTAATATTGGGGTGGAGGGTTTCTAGCACCATGAACGATCCGTTGCTATGCTTCCAAGACTTACTTTAATTACATGCATGTAGAGTGGGATTACCAAAATAAGAAAATAAAATCTATGTACGTTTTCTTTCTGCATAGATTTATTAGTGGGTTGGTTTTTGTTTCCACTCGAATTCTTTGAGTGAGAATCCTTTAGAATACTTGCCATTATTTTGAAGATAAAACCTTTTGTAATTGTAATGCACAAATGAGCTCTAATGCTATTATTAGTTGAATAACATGAGTGTGAGTTTAACAGACACGTAAGTATGAATGTTTATTTCTCAATTAATCAGAAATCATCTTTGTCATGACTTTTAACATGTTTATTATAAAAACATCAAAATTACTACATATGATAATTTGTGATTAGATAACCATATAAATAACTTCCGCATTGTGAGTGCATGTATTATTTATTCTTAACAAACATGAGTGTGAGTTCACATATAATCATACCAAACAGTGGGGATTCAACTCTAGTTAATCCATTCTCTCATCATACATAACATAATTGCCTCTACAATTGACCAATTATGGCTCTACTTATATAAGATTGTACTACACAGAGGACACCTACCAGCTACCTAGACAAAGTACCATTCAGCACACCATTTCACACGCTATGGTGCTCTTGGAGTGTGACGACCATTAGGCCCTGATGGGGAATAGTCCTGGAGTTCCAACTCCATCCTCTCAGTAGTGGTTGCTTCCTCCAAGTGCCTGTAGTATTTCTCAGTGATAACCTGTATTTGAATAAAAGGAACATAAGCTCATTGACGTGATGTCTGGTTAAAAAAATGCACTACGTGTCTTATAACAACATAGGATAATCATAAGGCCTCAAATTTCACACACCACCTTGTGGCTGTTCTCTGGTCTAAGATAATGAACTTGGGGGCCTTGCATAATGTTTTCAATTCCTGCTTATATAAACAAGCCATTTGTAAGAAGAGGAGGGAGAACTACAACTCTACTAGAATAAAATTAGAAATATTGTAGTAGAATTTACTTGTAACTGGTACTGCTTTCAAGCACATAAGATGAGAAAGCCCTAGAAGAATCACGAATAAACGAAAGAGAGTGCCTGCCATCTTGTATTGCATTTCTCAACAACAAAACTCTCGGTTGTGTTGCTTCCCGTATGCTACTTCTCAATTTATACTAGTGCACGAGATTTTTTCTGGATGTTTTCTTAACATGGAAAGTCCATTATGGAGGAGCAATGATGCTACCAAAGTCAAAAAGGTGATAGCAACCCATTATGGAGGAGCAATCACGTTCCACTCTTTGTAGAGCTTTTATCAGCTTGTGGGATATTCGTATGTGAAAACCCAAAGTATCTTGAGAAATTGTTGGATAGTCCAGAATCATCAAGTATCTATGATTCTGATCAATTTCTAAATTTTACTTATTTAAGTTTTTCAATTTACGATAAAGAAAATAATAGCAGTTAATTATGTGTTATGCAGATATTAATATAAACCATAATGATCCTGAATCAACTAATAATTTTCAAGTATTGAGGTGCAGAGAATTGTTTGGTGGACATGAAAGTTATATTTTAAATCAAAATGGAGCACACTATGGAAGTGGAAAGATGACACAGAAACGCTGGAGAAGTAAAAACTGTAGATTAATCGAAGTCAAAGGCTAGTGGGAAATGCAAAGGGCAGATTAATTGAACTGTACAGAGACAGAATGGGTAGGTACACATCCTACTAAACATTTGAGCTTTGATTCCAGTGGCATCTCAACAAAGTTATTAGGAAAACAGATGGTATGCACTAAATGTGGCAGCAATCGGCTACATTTGTAGTATTAAGATATCACTCAAGAATAACTCTCAAGTTTCACATTAGTCACTTGAGCAGAAAAGCCTAGTAATATAAAGCTACCCCATTCAGTAAAAGAAAAGTGACGTGATGTTTGAAACTTGGATAAAGCAGTCTCTCAAATTAAAGGACCATTCTGGAACTGTCATTAGACATGGACAAGACTCACATGAATTCTTAGAAAGGTTGACCTTCTATCAGGTGCAAATTTCTGAATGATAAATAATTTGTGTGTCGTCTAGAGTTAATTTAAGCTTTATTGCCCTTATTGTTTTGTCTGGCCAAAGTCTAATATAAGAGTTAAAAACTAGTGGTTGCACATTGGCTGCTGTTGCTGGGAGTGGAAGTCATCATATTCAACAAAGAAAACAGCTCAAATGTTGTAGTCATATGTTATTGCTAGGGTAGTGGGAACAATTTTCTCCACTATTCTGTGAAGTGGTGGCAAGCAACTTTGCTACCTGTAGACCACATAAGCTCTGTTGCTAGACATAAACTAGGAAGCCATTAAAATTTCTATTTCTAGAAGAGAAAAGGCACAATAATTTATGGTAGAATTCTCATTATAATTTATTTTAGGAAAATGTTTTATTAACTCCTTCTGCACATTACACACTTTTGACGTTGTCTACGTAGACAAACATACAGAACACATGGTACTACACAAGATAACGACGGTTTTTAGTGAAAACCGATATAAGTGTTAGTTTATGCGAGTGTAGAATGGTGATTTCAGAGTTTTTCTTTGTTGTGAAAGCGGAAGAATTTGGGGTGAAATCCTCCAAAGAAGGGCACAGTCGTCGGTGGTGAAAGAAGGGTACGTCCGTCGGAGTGAGGGAAAAAACCGTAAAAAAGGTGTCATCCAATCAGATAACAAACATTGGTACCGTCGTCGTCGACATTGCGGAGGGAGGGAGAACGGTAGAACCTCTAATCGAAGGTAAGAGCATACATTTTTTGTCGTATGGCCTTCGACATTGAGGTAAACACAAACCGATATCGAACGTTGATGAATTGTTGATCTGTTGTTGTGTGCATTAATGGTTGTTTGTTGGTCCATGGTAGGATCGTGGATGGGAGTGAGTTTGGGTTTGTGGCACATGTTCATGCTGTGAATAGGTAACCAGTTTTTTGAACCTGGGTAACCACTTTCCCCGTTCAGTGAACTCCAAAAAGAGACAAGGCAGCGGCAATTAATTTCACCTACATTTGAAATGTTACAGCGGTTATCACTACCAACCGCTGTAAAGCACCATTGTGGGTGGGATTGAGTTTGGTTTTGTGGCACATGTTCATCCTGTCTATAGGTAACCAGTTTTTTGAACCTGGGTAACCACTTTTCCCGTTCAGCGAACTCCAAAAAGAGATAAGGCAGCAGCAATTAATTTCACCTACATTTGAAATGTTACAGCGGTTATCATTACCAACCGTTGTAAAGCACCATTGTGGGTGGGATTGGGTTTGGTTTTGTGGCACATGTTCATCCTGTGTATAGGTAACCACTTTTTTGAACCTGGGTAACCACTTTTCCCGTTCAGCGAACTCCAAAAAGAGACAAGGCCGCGACAATTAATTTCACCTACATTTGAAATGTTACAGCGGTTATCACTACCAACCGCTGTAAAGCACCATAGTGGGTGGGATTGGGTTTGGTTTTGTGGCACATGTTCATCCTGTGTATAGATAACCACTTTTTTGAACCTGGGTAACCACTTTTCCCATTCAATGAACTCCAAAAAGAGACAAGGCAGCGACAATTAATTTCACCTACATTTGAAATGTTACAGCGGTTATCACTACCAACCGCTGTAAAGTACCATTGTGGGTGAGATTGGATTTGGTTTTGTGGCACATGTTCATCCTGTGTATAGGTAACCAGTTTTTTGAACCTGGGTAACCACTTTTCCTGTTCAGCGAACTCCAAAAAGAGACAAGGCAGCGACAATTAATTTCACCTACATTTGAAATGTTACAGCGGTTATCACTACCAACCGTTGTAAAGCACCATAATGGGTGGGATTGGGTTTGGTTTTGTGGCACATGTTCATCTTGTGTATAGATAACCACTTTTTTGAACATGGGTAACCACTTTTCCCGTTCAGCGAACTCCAAAAAGAGACAAGGCAGCGACAATTAATTTCACCTACATTTGAAATGTTACAGCGGTTATCACTACCAACCGCTGTAAAGCACTCCACCAAAAACTTTTGCCATATTGATACCGAAATTATTTGCCATGTCACCACCACGACGCCACGCCTATGCCACTTATGTAGCGTCAAAAGTGTGTAGGGTGCAGAGGGTGTTAATATATCGGGACCCTTTGTTTTATGAATTATACGCCGAGAGTTGTTATAATTGGGTAGCTTTAATTGTTATTAATAAACATAAATTAAAAAGACAAACAAAACTTTTTAGGATAATAAATATAAATTAAAAAGACAATATAAACATATTGATGGAAATTATCCAACCTTAATCATTAACTAAGAAAATAAAAGAAGATGAAGGTTTCAGATAAAAACAAAATCTACATTGTAATACTATAATATTAATATTTTTTTTCTAGTCTTGTACAAATAGTATATGAGTGTTTTTTTTTTATAGATACATAGTCAAATTCGTCCCATACATGAATGAAGAAAAAAGCTTGAAGCTTGTTATGTGATGTTCCTAAGATTTTTAGTTTCACATTTTTTGTATCATGAAGTATATGCATATAAATAAGATCCCTTGGTGCATGTAAGACCCACCTTTGAATGAATGAGAATTAATTTGTTTATATGTTTGTCTTCTTGTTCTAAGGGTCAAAATGAGAGTAATATTTTTCTTCTCTCCTTCAATTATACTATTTTTGACCTATTCTAGATGATGTGAAAGTTCATTTTTCAGCCTTTTTCCCTCTGTGTCTTTGACGAATTTGACTATGTATTTAGGATATTTGGTTGACTTTTCAAGCCCAGATCAAGGCCCAAAGAAAACTCACTTATGTCTCTACCAAAAGAAGAAAATATACTTATATAATTTGTACAAGACTAATAAGAAATAAGAAAATCCTAGTATTATACTCTTTAAATGTGGAGTCTTCTTCCATGAGGTTTTATCTTCTTTTATCCTTTTAGCCAATGGTTTTGATGTTGTATGATTCCTATCATGAATTCTTACATTGATATTAGTAAACCTGACTTGTGACTCTGAAATTAGTAAAATAGTATGAAGGAAGCGAGGACGTCTACAAGAGGCATGCCAACGTTGAATTTGTTCATGAGAAAATTTAAGATGCAACGAATATAGGATTTAGAAACAAGCAAGAAGTATTCTGAGATACTTTTATGCATTGTAATGAAGTGAGTTGTCAAGAACTTTAAGCTTCTTAAGAAGCTTGATTTACTTTGGAAAATTCCAAATATTTGTCTTAAGAACAACAAATATATGTCAAATTCTTGTATGCTTTGTAAGCACTTAAGAACAAGAGAGACTTACTAGTCAAATTGAAGCTCAATCAAGGTCACAATAGAAAGAAAAAGAAGAAAAATTCGATAAATAATCTTTGAGCAAGGAGAATGTTCAAATAAAGGGAATAAAGTCAAGAATCATTCTTACTTCATATAATAAAAGATGTTTAATAAACAATACAAATTACACAATCGATTTATATGTCTCATATGTTCAATAAGATGGTGTAAAACAGGCCAATTAGTCTAATTTTAAAAGTCTTATAGGATTATTATTGTATATTACATTAGTAAGTCTTGATTTTGATATTTATAAACATATGTTTAAATATAATAAAGGAACTTTTGTTTTATGTTGAGTGGTTCAGACTAACACTTCAAGCTATTCTTTGTTTTTTAGTTTATTTATAACTACGGAAAAAAAATCAATTCTAACATTTTAATTTAATATAAATGATATATATAT
>Ga0123341_1005377_pt1 | contig 11409 bp, 14 predicted proteins | sample Turbeapinknodule_FD_89959 | JGI IMG/M metagenome (GOLD analysis project Ga0123341, IMG submission 89959) | Root nodule microbial communities of legume samples collected from Mexico - Turtle bean Mexico pink nodule | ecosystem: Host-associated > Plants > Roots > Nodule | place: Mexico: Nepantla... | reverse complement strand
CCGTATCGTTTCTTTGCAGGTTCTTGAGATAGATCCAGAGGAGGAACGGAAGTGAGAAGCGGCGCGCACGTCGATCCTTTGACGAGGCATTCTCCAGCGCTCCGGTCAACAGGCAGGATCATGAGCGTTCGAAGAAATGAGAAGTCTAAAAGAAGTAATGGACCAGTGAAAGGAGCGTATGGTTTGAGGGGTTTAAGGTATCAGAGAAGCGCAAGCAGCAACGAGCCTCTACTACTGATCTTGCCACGTGTACGCTGGTGAAAAAGTATGGTGAGACATCACCTCAACACTGTGCACGTCCTATCACTCATTCGCCACGTAGGTCACCATGGGCGACCACTTAGCCTCTTCGTTGAAACAAGTTACAGCTCGAGCCTAGGGGGCTTGTGTACTGGCCAGACCTCTGACATCGGTGCCAGACATCGACATCAGACTTTGACATCCGACCTCAGTGGTCCGGTCACATTAATGAGCCACGAAAGTTGGGCCCCAGACATATTAATGAGTTATCATCCAGATGAAAGAAGGACCTAAGTCACGAGAGGATTCATGCATGTGGTGTGTATAGTACGTTCAGGTCTTGCACAAGTAAATAATCCATGGAGGCGCTAAGGCCCGTAAGGGTTACAAAGAACCGAACCCTCCACTACTTAAAGAGATTATGCCCAGCTGCTATCTATCACAACCATAAAAAAAAATCCTCTTCATATCCATAACATCCATCCTAACTTATAAGGCTCAACACTTGCTGGTTAAGCCTTAAAATCCTCATGCAAGCACAAACCAACGTTTCATACACCAGTACCAAGCCATCTTTGACAGCATTGCAACATCATCTGCTAGTCTAACAAGGCTGTGAATAGAAACTACCCTGTCTTTGCCAGTGTGAGCTGCGTTTCCTGACCTCACACAACCAGCTCCCGTTACTTTGATTTTTTATTTATGTATTGCTGCATAAAATATGCCACCAACAAAAACATCAAGACACCCTGCTAGGGACTCTTCTACAACTCCTCCAAGGTTGAACCCTCCTTCCCTACCATCAATGCCTTCACTTTCCAGAAACTCTTCGCAAGGAAAGTCCTCTGACCGGAGGTTCAGTTTGACTGATGGGTACTTTACTCACCATTCCTCGAACTTTGGCATTGACCACAGTTGTGGTGGGACCCGAAGGTTGGGTCCCACGAGGAGCATGGACCAATGTCTCGCGAAGCACGTGAGCCAAGGTGGCCTAGGTGTGCTTGGCGTCGGGTGAAGGCCTCGGACCTCGGCGACTCGAACATAAAAAGATGGGCCAAAATGGTGGTTTCCAAGCCACACTCCAACTATCAGTAAGGGAGAAGCCTATGCCATGAGGGATTCGTGCATGGGGCGTGGATGACGCCTGAAGGCGTCATCCAGTTAAAAAGCCACTGGGAAAGAGATGACTTAGGAGGGTCACGTCCCAAGGGAGATCTACATGCATGGCACGTGGCTAATAGGGCACTCCCAGGGCGGATGGCCCTAGGGGTTGGGTGCATGAGTTGACACCCAAACGGTCATCTCGGGAGAGGTGTCACTCCAGTAGAGGGGTCTTACGCGCTAAATGGCCCTAAGAATGGGTGATAATGACGCTAAGACACACCTACATTAGGCCTAGCTACAGTTAGCAAAAAAGGGCAGGAGACCCTTGAGTATATAAAGGGTAACAACCAACATAACAAGGTATGCAATCCTAACAAAAGTACTCACACAAAATTATACAGAGAGTTTGAGCACTGATAGTTTTGGTGTTTCCTGACCCTTAGATTGACTTGAGCGTCGGAGTGCAAACGACCGTGAGGGTGCCCTTTGTCTTTGCGTTTCAGGTGTTCGACGGAGGAGGGGGACGCAGGGATTCTTGGACATAAGGTTGTCGTAGGCGCACGAAGACGTTTGGGGTCAACCGGTAGGAACATGTACATATTACTCGCCCTCTTGGCCATCTTATTCTTCATCGTATTGGCATATTTTTACTTCCGACATTCCTCCTCATCCGAGCCCGAGTCCGATGACATCCATGGACAAGCGGCGTGAGGTCTCTAACAATGGTGAGAGGGAGAGGGAGAGCCCATGAAAATGATTGCATACTGCAAGCATATATTTCACGCGAAATGCCTTGACAAGTGGTTGGTGACCCAGATCACATGCCCCATGTGTCGGTACTCCGAGACGAGTGCAGAGCTGGAGTTGGTGACAGTGGGAGGTGGAGGAGGAGAAGAAGATGCAGAATAAGAGTGTTGAGTCTGGTAGAGGCCTATGAGTTATGTCTATGTCTTTCTTGTAATATTTGAAGTATTCATAATCAAATCTTATTTTGTATTATTTGTATATGGGTGAAAACATCAGCTGCCCCAAAACCCTAAACATGATATCCAATTGATCAAGGAACCTCTAACATTACCAGGTTCTCAAATAGTAAATGTTCCTGTCGGTTGACCCAAAACGTCTTTATGCGTCTACGACAATCTCACGTCCAAGAATCCTTGCGTCCCTTCGTTCCCCTTCCTCCGTTGAACACTTAAAACGCAAAGACAAAGGGCGCCCTCACGGTCGTTTGCACTTCGACGCTCAAGTCAGTCTTAGGGCCAGGAAACACCAAAATTCTTAGTGCTCAAAACTCTGTGTGTGTACTCGTGTTAGAATTGCGTACCTTATTATGTTGGTTGTTACCCTTTATATACTCTAGGGTTTCCCGCCCTTTTCGCTAACTATAACTAGGCTTACTTTAGGTGTCCCTTAGCATCACTATCACCCATTCTTAGGGTCGTCTAGCGCGTAAGAACCCCTTACTAGAGTGCAACCTCTCCCGGGATGACCACTTGGGTGCCAACTCATGCACCCAATCTCTGGGGCCATCCGCCCTGGGAGTGCCCTAGCTTTTCACGTGCCATGCATGCAGATCACCCCTGGAACGTGACCCTTACGAGTCATCTAATTCCCAGTGGCTCTTTGTTTGTGTTACACCCTTCCATGTCATCCACACCCCATGCATGGACTCCACATGATCTAGGCCTGTCCCTTATTGATAACTGGAGTGTGGCTTGGAAACCACCTTTTTCGGCCCATCTTTACTGTTTGGGTTACCGAGGTCCGAGTCCTCCACGCCCTTTGCCTTGATGCCGCCCCCTCCTCAGCTACCCTCACTCGCGTTCTTCGCGAGACACTGGCCCGTCCTCCCAGCCTTCGGGGCCCCACCATAACTGTGGTCAATGCCGAGGTCCGAGGACTAGCTAGTACAGTAAATAAAATTGATAGAGGAATGAGAGGGAGGGAAACTCATTCTGGTTAGAGATACAGAGGTCATGGACGGGATGTTCGGGAAACTAGATCCGCACAGAGACAGGGAGGTCAGGGCGTCGACCACAAGAAACATAAACTAGCGGCTAATGCAACAACTTTCTTCTTCTCAAATTTCTCGCGTGGGTTTGGTGAGCTAAACATGCGCAAGGTGTTTCAGAGGTGCACAAGGGTGAAATAAGTGTTTATTTCACAAAGGTTAAACAAGTGGGGGAGGAGGTTCGAGTTTGTGAGATTATTTGAGGTGGAAAATGTCGGGCGACTAGATAAGGAACTTAACCAAATTTATATAGGAAACATGAAGCTGCATGTAAATATCCCGAGGTACCGAAGAAATGAGTTAGAACATGGAAGGGAGCAGAGGAGGGAAGGCAAGAAACAACACTTGGTGTTACCTAGAGAGCCAAGGAAGCAGGGTGTGGAAGGTCTAGGGGTTAGTGGGAGGATGAGAAAGAAGGAGGTCTAGGTGGAAAAAATAGGGAAGAAGTCTTTTGTTGATATAGTCAAGGGAGGTTCTCAACATCAATGGAAAGGACCAGTTATTACGACACATCAACAGTCCCTACCTTGGATGGAAAATAGCACTATAGGCCAGTTCAATGCAGAGTTGGACTTCGCCAATTGGGAGAGGAGTTCATGAAAGGAGGAATGGACATGGTCAAGTTGAGATATATGGGTGATAGATTGGCCATGCTCACACCAAGAGAAGGGGAAAGCATGGAGGCCCTAATACAACTCAACAAGGATAGGTTCGAAAACGTCTTTGATTATATTGAACCGTGGTCTGAGAATCATGTAGCGGGCCATAAAATGGTATGGGTCACATGCTATGGATTGCATTTCTCCTTGTGGAATGAGGATTGTTTTGACAAAGTGGTAGGATAAATAGCAACTTTGGTGTCCATTGATAAATCAACGTTGTTATGGGAGAATCTGGAGTATGCTAGACTCCAAGTCAGGATTCTGAAAAATTCTAATGCAAGGTTGGTGAAAGACATGAGGATTAACAATAAAATCTTCAGCATTTTTATCGAAGAGGAAAACCCAAGTGCTAAAGGAAATCTGTGCAAGTGTAGTTATTATGGGGTTGGCTCTTCCGACAACGTATCATCGCTACACACATACGTAGAAGAAACAGATTTGTCGGTTAATAGCTGTGAGGAGGACGTGGGGAGAGCGACGGAGGGGTTAGATGTCCAAAGGGGGAGGAGAGCGAAGGAGGAGACCAGCCTTCGCAAACGACAAAAATATTTGGGTTTGAGGAGTCCGCGACAAAGGGAATACTAGGTCAGCTTAAAGTTGGTGAGAGTTTCACGAATAGGGAAATGGAGGTTCATAAGGATTCAGAAGAGATGATTTTCGTCAACTCACCTACTTGCGTTGTCGGTGAAGTGGAAGGCAATAACTGTTCTGAACATGATGACCTGGCTAAGCTAGTGGTGGATGTAGAGCATAGCAATTTTCTTTGCACACCTAAATTTGTGTTGGGCCAACAAGGTAAGCAGTCGGCCCAATGGGAGGTAAGGCAAGACCCAAAGCCAGCCCATGGGGAAGTGGGCGTAGGGGGTATTATGCACGAGTGTGAGAAGGTTACTTGTGATGCGCTCCTTAGAAACCATATTGAAGGCTTAGTGTTGCAGGAGCTAGAAGAAGGAAGCAAAGGCGTAGAAAGGCTGGGGGAAACCGGAGACGAGGCCATGTTAGGGGGAACCATAAACAAGTCTTCATCTTGTAGAAGTAAGAAGAAAGGGTTGTGGGAATTGGGAGAACCAAGCACCCACCCCAGGCGATCGATGAGAATAAGTGAGAGGTCATCTCGGGCAAGGAATTCTCCCTCTTGCACAACTGGAACCCCTACAACAACAATCTCTGATGGGGATATCTATAACTGTAATACTCGTTTGTGTGAATCAGAAGATGTGGAGGAACCAACTATGTTATGAGAGGTAGGTAAACATATGGGTATTGCTTGCAAATGGGTTAAAGCAGAGGTGGTTAAGAAATATCAGAGTATGGAAGCGAGAGACGCGGAGTGTAAGCTGAGGTTTGAGAAGGGCAATAAACCTGGTTTTTTATGTTGATTATCAATTTGAATATAAGAGGTTCGGGGGGAGGTACCAAAGCCAAATATTTGAGACAAATCATTGCGAGTGAGGGAGCAAAATTTGTTTGCATACAAGAAACAAAAACCACTGTCATTTCAAATGCCAGATGTTTTGTTTTATGGGGGGACAGTGATGTTGGGTGGTTACACAATGAAGGGGAAAATGGAGGAGGTAGTCTATTGACCATGTGGAAGAAAGTAGTGTTCGGCTATGAAAGTCATGTCATGGGAAAGGCATTCATCGCTATTTTCGGGCAACACTTAAGATTTTCTCTTAGATGTGTTATAGTAAATGTTTATGCTGCTTGCGCTTTCACAGATAAGGAGAGGCTTTGGGAGGAGTTGACTAATATTATAGCAGTATCACAGGATCCGATTTGGTGCTTCTGTGGGGATTTTAACGCTGTAAGAACTAGAAGTGAGAGGAAGGGTGTTAGCAGTAGAGACAATCGCTCTAGGGAGACCTCCGGGTTCAACAACTTCATTGAAACAAATTTGTTACTGGATCTGCGTTTAGTAGTGAAAAAATATACATGGTTTAAGGCAAATGGTTCGGTAAAAAACAGGTTGGATAGAGTCCTTGTCTCTAAAGAGTGGTTACATATATGGCCAATGAGCAAGCAGTATGTTCAGCGGAGGGAAGTTTCTGACCATTGTTCTCTAGTGGTGAAGTCAATGGATAAGGATTGGGGCCCTAGGCCGTTTAAAACCATTGATGCATGGCATATGGAAAGGGGATTTAATGGGATGGTGAAGGAAAAGTGCCAATCATATGTTGTACAGGGGAATGAAATAACAAAGCTCAAAGACAAGCTGAAAATGCTAAAGGGAGATCTAAAGGTATGGAATAGAGATGTGTATGGAAATTTACACACCAAAAAGAAGGACATCCTGCAAGAAATTGAAAGCCTGGATTGCCAAGATATGTATGATTTCCAGCTTGGAAGTGTAAGGGTGGAAATAGTGGAATTGATGAGTCGACTACGGGAGATTGATAGTAAAATTGATTCATTAATAAGCCAAAAGGCTAGAATGAACTGGCTTAAGTACGGGGACTCATGTACCAAATTCTATCATTCCTCCATAAGATGGAGAAGGCTTAGAAATGAACTCAAGGGAGATGAGGTTGGGGGCCAGTGGTGTGAGGAACCATGTAGGGTTCGCATAGAAGCGAAGAAGTTGTTTGATAATAGATTTAAAGCAACAAAAGATTTGGGGGTGAGACTTGATGCGATTGAATTTAAAATGCTCACCTAGGAAGAAAATTTGTCTCTTATAGCAGTGTTTATAGAGGAGGAAATCAAGGAATCGGTGTGGCAATGTGAAGGATCAAAGAGTCCTAGACCGGATGGGTTCAATTTCAACTTCATAAAGAAAAGCTGGGACTATATAAAAGATGAGTTTGTTACAGCTTTGGTTGTGTTCCATGAAACAGACATTATTCCGAAGGGCTGCAACGTATCATTTATAGCATTGGTACCAAAAGTAAGGGACGCTTCTAAGTTAGAGCAATATAGACCCATATCACTAATGGGGGCCATTTATAAAGTCATCTCAAAGGTGTTGGCGGGCAAAATTAAAAAAGTGCTACCCTCAGTTATTGATGATAGCCAGTCAGCATTCTTAAAAGATAGAGGGATGCTTGATAGTGTTCTCATGGCAAATGAAGTGCTAGAGGACCTTAGGAGGAGTGGGAGGTCTGAGTTGTGCTTGAAGGTGGATTTCGAAAAAGCCTATGATTTGGTTAGATGGGAATTCCTATATGATATGCTCCTTAAGTTAGGATTCCAAAGTAAGTGGGTCAAATGGATGCGAAGATGTCTGGAATCTGCTACAGTCTCTGTGCTAGTGAATGGTAGCCCTACAGAGGAATTCAAACCAACAAGAGGCTTGAGGCAGGATGATCCCCTTGCTCATTTCCTCTACATTGTGGTGGTAGAGGGTTTAGTTGGGTTAGTAAGGCAAGCTCATAAGGCTAACTTGTCAGGTATCAAGATTGGTTGAACTTTGTATTCTGCAATTTGCAGATGACACCTTGTTCTTAAGTGAGGAGTCCCATAGTAATGTGGTTACTACAAAGGCAATGCTCAGGGGGTTCGAGCTAGCCTCAGGTCTAGAGATTAATTTCCATAAATCCAAAATTGCAGGAGTAAATGTTAACCGAAATGTTATGCAAAAACCATGAATTGCTCTCAGATGGGAGTTCCGTTTAAGTATCTGGGTCTAGAAGTGGGAGGGAACCCAAGGAAGACAAAATTCTGGGAGCCTATGCTAAGTAAACTAAAAGCCAGACTCAATGCATGGAAAGGGAGATTCCTATCTATGTAATATGTCTCATTAAATCAGTTATAACAATTGTGCCACTTTTCTACCTATCACTTTTTAAAGTGCCAGACTGTGTTTGCAAAAGCATAATCAGCTTACAACGGAGGTTCCTATGGGGTTGGGGGAAGGAAAAGAAATCGATTTCTTGGGTAAGTTGGGAGGTGTTGTGTAAACCGAAAGAGGAGGGTGGATTGGGGTTCAGAGATATAAGGAAGTTCAATTATGCCCTCCTGGCTAAATGGAGATGGCGCCTGATATCTGAAGAGAAAGGGAGGTGGAAGGAGTTGTTGGTATCAAAGTATGGGATGGATCTGGACTGCCCGCAATCACCAATGAAACTCCAAACTTGGTGTGGTCATTATGTTTTAGATGGATAGGCATTGTGTTTGTACAACATAAAGCTATGTTGACTCACTTTGAGAGTTTCTACTTACCCCAACTCAGCAGTAGACAAAATTTCTTATGGAAAGGAGTATGGGCAACTATAGTGACCTGTATTTGGGAGCACAGGAATTCCATTGTCTTTAATCAAGGGGTAGTAGACGTGGAGGAGATTTTTTAGATGGTCCAGCTCAAGACTTGGTTGTGGTTAAAGCACATGGGTCACTCTTTTAGCTAATCCTTTGCATATTGGATGTTGAATCCTTTAATATGTATTAGAAGATACAAGTAAATGGTTGAGGATGGTGGTTTGTGGGTGCCCTAGATACACGGTAGTTGTATTGTGGACTTATTAGCTATATTGCGGACTTATTAGTGTAGACCTATGATTGAAGGATTGCTCCTGCTGCATAATGCTGAATAAAAATAAGCAGCATGGTACCTAATATACAGATGAGGTTAGGAAGAACTAATATGAAGTTAAGCAGGAAATTGTTGTGATGGTATGAAAATAGGTTAGAGGACACCAAATGAAACAGAGCAAGGTGATGCAGGGTTTGTTAGGGTGGATCTGCTGGGGTGTTGTTTTGTAAAACTACAGGAAGATGAAGGTTTTAGGGGTCCCTCTGGTGATTTATTTTTTGGTAATACAAATGGTGCACAACACTAGTATTGTAGGAGAGTTGTAGAATCTGCTAGGCAAGTAAGGGAGGGTGGAGGAAGTAAAATGGAAAGCAGGTGGTGGAAGAGGTTAGGCTAAGGGATTTATGTCGACCAACTGATGTGGTGCCTTGGTGTTGTCATGATGCAAAAAGCTGGCATTGAAACAAATATAATTGAGGTTATTTACACAAAGCACAAGGCATTACCTGGAAGATTCTACTGGTGTGCTGCAAAGGTCTTCTAAGCCTGTTGTTGCTGGTTCTAATATGGAAGAGGGATCAAAGGGCAGAGTATGTGAAGGACAATGGTTAATTGGAAAGAAGCTGGAAAGGGAGATGTCATGAGCATCAAACTTTAGACACTAATGTCACATGCTTATGTAAGTTATGTTGGATAGCCACTTGGCGGAGATGTAGATGCATACAAACAAATATATATGTTATACTGGTGGTTATGCAGGTAGCAAACTGGTTTGAATCTACAATGTGAGTAAAACAGGCATATGGAGTAAGGCTTGGATTGATAAGTGGGGGCTGTATCAGGTATTGGAAGTCCAATTGGAGGGCTGCTGGAAATTGGGGACTAGGCACGGGTGGGTGCAGGATTTTAAAATCTTTTTGAGCCAAGGACCAGAGTATCCATATAACTTTTTCTGCATTGGTATGCAGTCACTATAATTAGATGGAGTATTGGGCAAGGTCTGATGGACTAAGTGGATGACAAGTAGGTGTGGGTGGAATAGAATTTTTTGAAACCTTTAAATAGTGGTTGTTGTTAAAAAAAGTTGCACAAGTTGTGAATGTAAAACAGTTTGTGCTAGTTTTTGTGTAAGAGGAAAAGATGGGTTTTTTTTGTATAAGGGTTGGGACACCCCTAAAGTGTCCCTTTTTTATTCAATTAATTATTTGTTGATAAAGAAAACATAGAGAGGGATGTTGTGGTGTTGGAGGTTTGAAAGTTATGAAGGGATGGGGTTCTCGGGAGGAGCTGATATAGCTTTGGTGCTTCAATAGTCCTTGGGAGTGTGTACTGCTATGAGACATGCGTTGTCTTACATTCAGCTGATGCTTACTCACAAGTGCTCTGGCGTGTACAACTCTGGTCAAGCTGTGTGGTGTGCTGAAGCTGGTTTGATGGCCTAGGACCACTAGGAGCTTGTTAACAAAGAATAAATATTTTATTTCACTGCTACTGTTCAGATAAGAATACAGTATCTGTAAATAGTCTTACAATAGACTTTTCAAATTCTACATTCTCTCTCATCAAAGCTATACTATAAATTACATTTAAAATAACAATATAAATGACATTCAAAACTATGATTAAATTTAATAATTATTAACCATTCAAATTTCTAAATAAAACTGATGACAACTTTGAGTTTAATGCTAACAAATTCCTCTCTTAAACTCAAACCTTTCATATTTTTCATTCATATTTCTTTTCTGATCATCATCACCCACATTTCCAATATTTTCCAAACAGTCACCATACTATTCTAGATTAGAAGCCACTTCACTTTTCTTCACTGCACCAATCCATGCAGAATTTTGAATTGAATTACCTTTAATTTCACAAACAAAATCTCCTCTACTTTCACCATTTGAATTAAAAGGATTTAAGAAAGACTCGGACCTCAATGAGCTTGGAACATAATGATTATAGCATATATCCTTTTTTAATAATGCCTCAGCACCATTCCATTTAGGTTATTCTCCCAAATCAAAAACACTATTTTCAAGGGAATTTGAAAACTTATAAGGGGCTTCTAATTTGGACAGGAATTCATTCACCTTTTCCTTTTGTGCCAAAAGAAATAAATGGAGTTCTTCTACTTGATTGACTCTACTCTCTTTTTCTTTCTCCATATCAACATATTTTTCTTCCAATTTTGTAAACCTTCTTTCCAAGTTACCAAATTTTGCTTCAACACTCTCCAATTGAGATACTAGGACACTCCTTTCATTAAGAAGATTATGCTTTTCATTAATCAATAAATTGCACAATTCTTCCAAACTACTAGATTTTTCCCTTAAAACTTCAAGCTCAATTTTTTCATCACAAAAGGACTTCTCCGGTAATGTACTCTTTAAGTTGAGTTTAAACATTTGATTCTTTGCCATCTCCACATTTGCAAGAACACGTTCATTTTTATCCTTTAAGTGCAAAATTCGGTCTTTCATGAAAACTAAATAACCTTTCTCCAATAATTGTCCCATACTGAGAATATTATTCCTCTAGTCGGGTACATAATAAACGTTCTCCATTGTACCTTCTTTTCCGTCCTTTTGGGAAAAACATATTTTCCCCCGGCCTTTTGATTGGAACTTTTGTTGAGTCTCCAACAGACACATGTCCATCTTCTATTTCTTGTATATCAAGAAATAGGTGTTTGTGCCTGTTCCGGCCGGTTGACCTGGGTCGTCTTTATGAGTGGCTTGTCCTCACGAGCTAGAGCACCTTCGTTCTGTCTTGTCTATGAGTACCTGAAAAAAAAGAACAAAGGGGCGCCCTCGCGGCCGTTTGCACTCCGACGATCAAGTCAGCTAGCGAGAAACACCAAAGTGACTAGAGACTGTATGATTGTCTCAATGACTGGAACTGTGTGGCTAAACTGT
>Ga0123341_1005375_pt1 | contig 11412 bp, 10 predicted proteins | sample Turbeapinknodule_FD_89959 | JGI IMG/M metagenome (GOLD analysis project Ga0123341, IMG submission 89959) | Root nodule microbial communities of legume samples collected from Mexico - Turtle bean Mexico pink nodule | ecosystem: Host-associated > Plants > Roots > Nodule | place: Mexico: Nepantla... | reverse complement strand
TTTTTTTTTTTTTTTTAAATCAGTTGCACTTTATTTCATTCAACATTTTTAATTATCTATTGACACTAAACATAAGAAAAAAAAATCTGACTGTATTCCAAGAAATCCGAAGGAAATTTGAATGCATGGTTAGCTTAGTTTGAGTCGACAGATCATTTGTATAAATAAAGTTAAGTAAAATGGATAATAATAAGAAAGAAGATTACAATTTTATGCCCACTCAACCCTTGATGTTTTAGTATTTATATTTTTAGTTCTATTGTTAGTTATAATAATTTTTTTGTAAAAGTTTAATGATAAACTATAAAATCACTGAAACAACTTGGAGATGTTCCTTTTTCTCTTCTCAATGACAGATGGAGAGAAACAAATACCATTGGAGAGCAGCTTTTTGATCCAAGACTATTTCAGAGAAGGGATGCAAAATACGGAAGCTGCACAAACTTATCAGTAAAAAGATGCTAGGTTACACAGTAAATATGAAGAAAGAAAATGACAAACTATGCAAGACAACTGATTTTACCCATCAAACAAGTTGTTCTACTTTTTAGTTTTTAAAAACTAAAATCAGTTTTTGAAAATGGAAATCAAGCATACTGCAATTTTTATTTTTTGGTATAAGCATAACTATGGCCAATAATAACATTACTTTTAAGGCTAAAGTTGTTTTATTCTTTTCATAAGACAATTGAAATGTAATGAAAACAGTAGTATCAATCTGAGAGAAGTCAACTGCATTTGTTGCAGTGACCTCTTTGATAAATACAACTCTTGAACAGTGACAGAAAGTGGAAAGGAGAATACCTTGCTTACATTTATGACACATGTAAAAAAGAAATGATAAGAATAGAGGCTACTAAGTTCATATGTAGGGAAATGATGATTGCTCTGAATGTTTTAATTTCAAAGACTGGAATTACTTTAGCTCTATCTTCCCTTTTGACGGCCATGTTCTGATTTCTTGCTTCTTGCCCTTTGTATGTTATTCTTAGAATCCAAGTCCAACTTGCTGCTTGACATTCTCCCTTCTTTGGCTACCCTTAACTTTTCTGACCCTATCTCTTCACTGTCTTCTCTTATAACCATCTTTCTTTCCAAGTCCAATGCTAACTTAGCATCTGATTGTTTAGCTTTGTGTTGACCCTTTTCTCTATCTTCAGCATGAGAGGTTCTTCTTGTGACTTCTTCTCTGTTGAATTCTTCTTTGTTTATTAAAGACCGTTTGCCATGACCATCTCTAGTTGCTGGTCTCTTTTTTGCTCCTAGAAGTAGATCATGTGATTTTTGCAGCTTGGAACTAGTGGTTTCCATAGAATCTTTTTCTTGTTCAAAGTAGAGGAGCTGAACCACAGTTCTTAATGGCAGAAATTCATTTTTTACTGCATGTGCACGCACTTCTGGGGTCAGTCTTTGGCACTCCAGAATCCCACACAAACGCTTTTTGTCTGCCTTACTCAGGTCAGGATGCACCTGTGTATGCATTGAACATAACTCACATTATGCATGCACCATAATAAGAACCAAATCCCCCAAAATATAAAAGTTGATCCTTAAATTAAAATTAACTTATATATAAACCAACATAAACTTTTGAAAAATCAAAATCAGATAGTTTTTATAAATTAGTTTGCACATAAACTAATTTTAGCTAATGAGATAAACTTAATTCATTTTACTATTTATTTTTTCTGCAAGTGTTGATTGATAAATTTATCCAAACTTAACCTATATGTTTAAAGCTAATTTAGTAATTTTAGTGTTTTGATGTGAAAAGTCTGTGTTAGTGTATAAAGTTGGCATCTAAAGGTGAGTACTGAAATGTTGAGCATTTGTATTGTATCAAATAAAAAAAAGCTTAGACATTGTTATCTATGGCATGGAAATTCACCTTCAGATAGATGTTGATAGCCTGGTAAAGATCATCATGCTCTAATCGGCCAATAGCTGGCACAGTTTCAGCCAGAGAGACAAACTTTGAAACTGGCATATTATCATCCCTTGCCACCACTTGAAGATAGGAATCAATGAGCTTACCAACATTTCTGATTGATTTTAACAGGTGCCTGTTATCCACAGCACCAGGGTAGATTCTTTTCCAAAATTTCAAGAAACTTTCCAACACTGCTAGAACTAACTCAGTGTCATAAAAATTTTGGTCCAATGAGGATGTTGAAGGATAAAGCAGGTCACTCACTGTTGCCTCCTCAAACTGTATACTGGCTCTCTTCACCAGTTCAGTTTTTGTCACAGGAGAGACACCAAGAGGGCTTGAAATGCTGAGGAGCCTTAACAAGAAGCCAGCTGAAACTGACCCTCTATCTGCTGGAATCATGCTCACAATTGCCTCCAGAATTTTTCGGTTACTCGCTTTGGATTCTTCTGTTATAGCTGCAGAGCCGAGTGAATTTTTAAGCTTTGTGATGCCAGGAAGCCACTTACAAGCATAGACATGCAAAGCTTCACCAATAAGCTGTGATGGGAGCACATATGTTGATCTAATAGCCATTATTATGCATCTGAAAAGATCTATGTTAAGATCAGACACATCCTCAGTCCACCAATCCTTTGGGACTGAATGATGCTGCTTTCTAGTATAACCAGGCCTTGTGTAGGTGTAGGACCATTGGACCTGCACATATTCATCCTTGTTAAACAAAAAAAAATGTATCGAGTATCAATCATGTGAAAATAAAATATGGTCTCAGTTCTTGACCTGTGGAGGGGGTGTAAGAATTTTCTCAATAATTGAATCAATGCATTTTCTTGTTATGCCAAGATTCTCGGACCACTCCGGTAACTTGTCAGTGGCCTGCAGTGCTGCAATAGAGTCCTTCCATCCTTCAAGAATGCATGAACTGAAGAAAGCCTCAAGTTTGCCTACAAAGTTTCCCTTCTCTAAGGACTCATTCATTTGTAGGAGCTTAGCGGCACAGAGTGAAGGTACAAAGTTATGAGCACTGATGTTGATTGAAACTCCATAGCAGAACTTAGCACAGAGTTCAAAAGCATCTGCACCTCCAGGCATATCATGAAGCTCTAGCGGAACATTCTCAGAATCACTAGAATCTGAGCAAAGTCTTTGTAGAAGGCCACATTTTGGAAGAAGCGAAGACTGCAGCCAGCAAAAATAGAATTGTAGATTAACAAATATTGAGTTACTATTATCTTTTTTCACACATCGCACTCAATCTAATTCTTATACCTTGTGTAGCAGATAAGTAGTTTCATTGATTTTTATTACAAGGTCAGCTTGCACATCTGAAACCACACTCCTGCATTTATGACATGTTAATACATGTTAGTTTGTGCAAACATAAATAGAGGGAGAATAGGTTGTATGCCACTCTTGGACCAAAGCTCGATAAAAATACCTGGTAGCTTGTTCAGTGTAGAAAGTATCAGGCCTTGTACCAAGTTTCATGAACTTCATATCTACTTATTGTGATCTATACCCAATGGTCAAGAAAAATCTCTACTTGAAAGCCTGATCAAGTTCTGAATACCACAACTTTACTACAGATCCCATAAAGTAAAGGATAAGATACCGTGCTTAATTAATTGAACATAAAGAGAGAGAGAGAGAGAACAACAACACGTATTTTATAAGAAATCCCTTTTCATTGCATGAGTCAAAAGGGTCATGTAGTAGTTGCAAACTTGAAGACATGGTGAACAAATATGCTTACTCGAATTATATCATGGTTCTGGTTCATGATTATGCGACACTCATACTAAGAGGTGGAGGAGAGGGTGAAGAAATCACTATAGATGAAGGTTATAAAGATCGGGACACGAACTCACTTGATACCATGTCCTCTCCATACTACTATGTGAAGAAAAATCCAGAAAATACATGACGAGAAAAGATATGCAAGAAACCTTACCTCAACTTTCATATAACAATGCCCTCACAACCTCATTTATTTGCGTATAACTCTGCAAGAACTTCAAGTTATAGATGTGGTGTCCTCATCTACAGATTAAAGGAAAGAAGAAACAATCAAATCCATTTTTTTCCTACATGCACTGAGAAAGAGTATGCAGAACAGTAACTGTATAGAGAAGTACTTATGCTAGCTAGATGCGATGCATTGATGCAGAACAGTAACAGTGAGAGAAGTACTTATGCTAGATGACATGCATTGATGCAAGTTTGTCTCTACTCTAGTGCCTTTGGAAACTACTTCCAAATTCATGCTAAATTAAGCAGGTGAAACTAATGATTAAAATTAGGTGGGTGTCGATACTCTACATGAGTTAAACCAGATTTCAAATTTTTATGCTCACCGCGCCAGGTCCAGACATGCAACAACTGATAAGAAACTGAAGAACTTTAAAATTTGAGTACTGATGAATGCGTGATGACTTATTATTACGCTATGCAACTCCTCTGAAGAGTGTTGTTCAAATTTTGAGAAAGGAAAACCTATATCAGCAAGAGAAGAACAAGGAAACTAATATTGGAAAATACTAATATCAATGTCCCAATGACTGCTACTTAAGCCCCTGTACTTGCAGCTGTGCTAACAAAGTAGTATCCATTTGATTTTGATTAGAAGTGAAGTTTCTTTGTCCTGTTTCTACCTTAATAGTTATAGCACATGGTTGTTCAAGAGCTTTGTCTCTAAGGTGATAACTTGATATGTTAAAAAGCCACCCTCTATTATAAGTTATACATTCCATTTGGGCAAATATTCAAAGATCTTAAAGGGATTTGTACCAAACTCTTTAATTATGTCTGCATATATTATTTTCTGAGAAATCATATTGGACAAAGCAACAACATGATTTAAACTTGACTTAAATTATTGCACATATCAGCATCTTTTTCCTACTGAAAATATCTCCAATGCTTATTGGAAAAGGTAAAAAGTAAAAACTCAGTAACTACTCTAAAGTATAATGCAGCGAACAGCATAAATTTCGAACTTTCCTACAAATGCAGAGCTGTATTACATGTATAGCTTAGAAAACAAGTGTGGATAAATATCTAGAACAAATACTTGGTTGCACTGCTCCATTTGATTTTGGAGAAGAAAATCACCCTTACATCCAAAACCAACTTTAGGAGTTTCTTGTTGGACAAATCCGCAAGGTGAATCTCCTAACTGATGCATACCAACTTTTATTTTGGTGTCAGACCCTGGTATGACACTTTGGATACCGACCTATCCGAATCAAGCTACATTGAATCTCCCAACTGACGCATAACCATTTCATTACCTTATTGCTAATGTTCCTAGACTTTTTCTTTTCTGGTATTCTAGAGGAAATCTGGCACGAGTAGTTTGTAATCGTATGGTAAACATTGGCAAGCAATAACAAAAACATAAGTAACAAAGTAAAGATATAAAATTATTGCCTTTTAGACTCCTCTTAACAGTACATATTACCCCCATTCTCAAATAAATCTCACTTCAGCAAAAAAAATTGTTCTAAATGATCTTTTGTTTTTCACTGCCAAGAAAACATTTGTTTCCTTTTTTTTCTCACCAAAATTTCCATTTCCCTCCAAGAGCATAAATTAACAGCACATGCTTTCAAGGAAATGACAATTCTGTCCTGTTTTGCCTTTTTATGTAGTTTTTAGAACAATTATTCGTTTCCTTGATCCTTGTACAGTACTCTAAAGTGACACTAACTTGAAAATGGGGGAGTATAATAAATCCAATGTCATTGGTAAAAAAGTTAGTAATTGTGCGAATCCACAATGAAAAAAATGACAGAAGCAATTACATATAATATGCTGAGAGACTCTTCTAGTTGGATATTTTCATTATTTTGTGTACTGAATGAATACTAAACCAACCCACCCAAAAATTATATATGAAGAAAAAAGCAGCAGCATCGAAAAAGACAACTTTATACAACAAAACATACATGTTTTACGGTGATAGATGGCGCCTGTGTTTTATAGTTGAAAATTAACTAGTACGTGAGACCAAAAAAAATATACAACAGCTTTAAAAGTGCCTCCCTGTTGGATCGTAAGGGTAAATAAATCCAAAGCAAATATGGACCAATACACACAGCTACCTTTTCAGAAAAAAACTTTTGATTCCATATATACAAGGATGCATGATTATGTTAAGAAAATACTGGTATGGAAATCCGAGAGACTGATGCATCAATCAAATGTGACCACTGACCAATAGCTTCCTAAGATAATACAAATGATCCATGCATAATTTTTGTGAGGCTACCTTGCTCAGTCGCTTTCATTGTGTATCCAAAGAACTTACATATATATAAACTATCATAGACCTTTTTTTCTATTGAAAATTATAATTGTTCAGCATTGGTCCTTATCCAAAGTTCGGTCTTCTCAATTATCCTACCCTTTATTAAGTACATAGGAACCAAGAAAGAAGGACGACAACTTTTTCTTTCTTCCATTATTTCTCTATTTCTTCCAACTTTGTTCATATAATGGCTGAAAGAGCTCAGCATTATTAATTTCATAAAGGTAACTCTTTAGGCAGGTTTCATATAATATAAGGGAATTAAAGAAGAACTTATATACAATGCTTCTCAAAGTTGAGGATATGATACATTAGTGCTATTTCTGTGAGGCCTTTTTCCACCGTTCATTTGTTAAAATCTGGCATAGAATTTGGTCTGTGCTTTCGCAGACAAGTGGAGGCAAAGCAAAAAGCACCGTGTTTGTAGAACAGCACCTATTGCTTTCAACAAGACACACAAAAAAAGGGCTTCATGTTTTTTTCTTCCAAATAATATGGCATCAGAATCTCACAAGGCACTATTTTCTTAGAGGTAATAACTCTCACAGATCCCAATTTCATGATCACCGCCAAAATTCAGAAAGTGTATAGTTCATTTCAGCTACCTTTGCTCAACACAGAACCAATGACATCCCCTATTTGATTCTTGGGTGGCATTTAGCTAATTATGTGGCTCTTCTCATCTCCAATTGATAAAATCTCTCTCTACCAGTCACTCTCCTCTCACCCTTCACAAGAAGGTTTTACCACTTCCTTTTTGTCTTTTTTCTCTTGGAATTTTTTAAGCAAACAGAACCTAATGCATGCTGCTTTTTCAGAAAAACAAATTTCTGTCTGACAAAAGTGCTCTTCATCTGTATATATAACAGAATGAAAAAGGTTTTTAACTGGTTGTGAAGTGGTAAGTCAAACAGAAATGCTTTAATCAAAATTGCTCCCTACTCCCTAGTTATCTTCCTATGCTTTCACAATTAGGCCTCTCATCACAGTACTAAACAAATGCATTGGAAATGTCCAAAGAAATTTAAAAAGTAAAGAAAGCAGAAAACATACCCGTGAACACATCATTGATGTTACTTGAATGATAGGAACCAGAGAAAAGCATTCACAACTGAAAAAGCTGCTGTTCCGAAGTAACTGTACAAAATGAAGAAAGTAGATGATGCAGAAGCATCAGTTTTTGAAGTAAAGGCAGAGTAGAGATATGTGGTGGCCTAAAGTCAGAAACAAGCATATATGCATGGACATGTGAAGCAGGAAAGCGAATGCTTTACTAGTTTCATGCAAGTAATCCTCAGAGACAAAGAAATAGAGAGAGGGTTAGGCTATAGCTGAAAAGCCTCGTGTAGAACCAACCAGGGAAGGCACCAACAGCAACAGCAAGTGAAGAAAAACGAGTACCACAATGTCTCCTTACCAAGAGTGCTATAGAGTACAACATTGAAAAGAGAGAGATGGAGTGGTTCGTTGGAATTAGTCAACATAGTAATGCATCAAAAGCATGGCATGATATAGTCCTTTGAATAGCAAATAGAATGCAATAGAGAGAAGGAAAATTGAAAAAGAAGTCTTTCAGTCTTCACCTCAACAGCTTCAAAATTGGTGCTGTATGATTAAACCACAAAAAGCATGCAATGCAAGTGGGTTATGGCATTGGAGTGCTCTCCTATACTAATTGAAAAAGAAGCTTGTGTGGGGCCTAGTCTCAACATAGGTGAAAGATACACTGTGCATTCATCATCATGCTTCCCCCCACTAAACCTTTGGATATTCTTCTTCGATTAGGCCTATGCTTGGGCCACCCTTGTGTGCATGTTGCCCACGTGTCCATTTCTGTGCCGTTGTTACATCAACCCTGGTCAGATATTGCTCTGACTTCTCTCTTTTGCCTTCTTTTCAAGCCCAAACACAGACAAACGTTTCTCTATCTCATCCCTGTTCCCTATTCCCTGTCACTGCTGCATCATTTTATTTTGGAAAAAACTTGCATCCATTTTTCTATCTCTTTAATTAGAATTCAAGTTTTATTTTAGTAATCTATCAATCTCTATGTTGGACTTGAGGCTGCTATAAGATATTAATGCATTAGGAAAAAAACGCGTGTTCATTACTTTTTCACCATGCATTTAGATATGTATTATATAAATCCTTATTACACGTATTACTAAAATAAAATTACAATCTTAAATGAAAACTAAAAACAACTTGTTAGATACGTTAACTGCACATGACTTTTATTTTTTCATGGTTGAATAAATATTTTTAAGTAAATGTTCATAAATTTTAGGCAAAAGCATTTAAGAGTAATTGTTAGTAAGGATAATTAAGGAAAATTTATTTTAGCTGTCAACAAAAAGTGAGGACTATAAAAAAGAAGTTAATAGCAATGGTGAAGTTTACTCAAGTTTAAGTGACAGAATAATACCAAATCTATAATGGAGAAACAAAGTGGATGCAAGTAATTTTTTTATTACATTTAGCGTAGGTCTAGGCGACACTAATATTTGTTTCCCGGGTAGTGTCCCCAATAGTGACAATTTACTCACATTTGTTTTCTCACGTAGTGTTCCCAACGACGACGTTTAATTATTGTTAGAGATCTCACATCGACTAGAGATTAAGACATTTCATAGTATATAAATTGGTGCAAACCTCACCTTATAAGTTGGTTTTATGAGGTTGAGTTAGGTTTAAAGTTCACTTCTTAATAATTGTAGGCTTAGCCACACTAACCTCAGGTAAGGTGGAGGGCTTCAAAGAAATTGTAGCTCACTCACACTAATCTTTGTGGTCCTCAAAGAACACCATCTTTGTTTGTGTATTTATGAAATTCAAGGCCAAAGTGGAAAATGAAAGTGATTGCACAATTCAGATTTTAAGATCTGATAATGGCAAGGAGTACACTTCAGAAACAATCAAATGTTTTTGTGAGGAAGTAGGAATTGAGCATCAATTAACAACATCAAAGAAACAAGAGTTTGTTGTTGTATCGGCTATTGTGAATCAAACTCTCTGGTTAAGGAAGATCCTAACTGATTTAAGATAGAAGATTGGAGTTTGCAGTTCAAAAATCAAGGAGGAGAGTTAGATATTGTGGTTTTTTTGTAAATGCACGTAACTACATGTGACTTTTTATTTTTTCTGTTTCAATGTTGAATAAATATTGCTAAGTAATTACTCATAAACTTTAGACAAAAGCATTTAAGAGTAAGTTACTTCCAAGATAATGAATATCTTCTTCTGCTTTGTTTCACTTAATATATTTTTTTCATCTGTTTTATTCCCTTTATTTTGTTGTCTACCTTTTATTCCTCGAGTGCTGATATGTACCCCGTCGTTAACAGTAAAAACATACATTTCACATCTCAATAAATTAATATTTTATTCATTTCCATTTTATTTTTTAATTCAAAATATTATTATATTAATATAAGTATTTGTGAAATATATATATGTTTTCACTAGTCTTAAAAGAAATATTTTCCTTATTCCTCAACACCAACACAACTATTGAAAAACTTGTCCTTTTATATTTGGTTAATCATTCATGCGTGAAAGCTTCTTCTTTCTGGTCCTGTTCATTCACTCGTGCATGGAGTGTTGAGCTCCTCCATGGCCCCAGATGATTTTATTTCATGTCATGGACAAGGACAAGGGACCCCTCACCAATCCCTTCAGCTCAAAGAAGATGGGCTAACCATTATCAAAAAGTCTCTAATTACCACTAAGAAACACCAAGATAGAGGGCAGAAAATAATTAATGCTTTGGTTCTGTCAATCTTAACAGCTAGCAAGCAGAAGATGTATACCAACAAGTTGGCTTAGCCAAACAAAACTAGTATTTATGAACATAGCCAATTAAGGACTGAACTTTTAATTCAAAAAAATATTTATATAAACCAACTTTTCTATAAACAAGAAACTCTTTATATATGTTAATCAGAGAAACTCTTTTATATATTTGTTTCTTTACCTGCATAAACTAGTTTAAAAGTGCTAATGAAAATATCTTTAAAGAAGTAATTTCATTGTATGTATTTAGCTTTAAACATGTTTTTAGGTGTAATCTATTGAATGCGTCTGAAAGTAATGAAAAAGATAGATGTGGAGGAAAAAAGCTGAGGAATATCAGAAGAAAATGTATAAAGATGATGTGAAAGCAATATATTTGGTTGATAAATTGTTGGTCAAATCCAACCCAAATGATGGTATGACTAAGGGATCATGTTGATTGGCATGATGAAGTTGATGATCTGAATAACACATGATCATGATAATGGTGATCATTATCCTCAATTTCTTTTGAGTTTGTAAATAAGATGTTGTTATTGTCATACAATGTCCAAACCAATTTAAGAACCGACCATGTGACTTTCCATGAAGATTGTCAGTAATTTTTGTTTCTTTATTATGCATGCACCACTTTAATTGATGTGCTTTTCTTTTCTTTCTAAACTTCCTCAGATTATATATACATACACTTTTCATTTCTAATACTGTTTTTATTCTAATACATCAAATTAGAATAAATATATGCAACTGGTTAAAAGTTTTTTTCGTAATTTTTTTTAATTTATAGTTAATGCTCAAACTTCTTGAATTAGTGAAATAGTGAGGTTTAGATTTACACTTTAATTAGTAAGTTAATAATACTATAATGCAGTTCCAGCTGTCTTCCTCTCACATCTTCCATATTTTTATGTTTTGAGAAAACCCTTCTTTTATTCAAAAAGATTTTCTCAAGAAGAACTTCGTTATAAATTGTTTTAAACAGAAAATAAATTAATCTAAACCATTATTAAAGTAATTTATGCACAGTCCTCAGCACTGGTTTTTGAATTTGACAATTATTATTATATATTCACTAAAAGGAAACTTATAACTTTTTTGTTACATCAATTATTGTTGTTATTATGAGATGTTAAAACAAATCGATGAGATCGAATGCTTTTAGCCTTTTAGAACAGCTTCATGCTTCCATATCTTCTGGTTTAGGTCTCTTTTTTTTCATTTTTTTTTTTTGGATTCATTATCTCATTTTATATCACCATTTCACACTTCATTATTTTTTATTTTACCCACGCGGCTTCTCTAACGTATAATAACTTTCATAATCATAGTTCTTATTATTATCATTATTATTATTATTATTATTATTATTATTATTATT
>Ga0123341_1005372_pt1 | contig 11415 bp, 7 predicted proteins | sample Turbeapinknodule_FD_89959 | JGI IMG/M metagenome (GOLD analysis project Ga0123341, IMG submission 89959) | Root nodule microbial communities of legume samples collected from Mexico - Turtle bean Mexico pink nodule | ecosystem: Host-associated > Plants > Roots > Nodule | place: Mexico: Nepantla... | reverse complement strand
TGGAGTAAGGTGAACTGGACGTAGCTCTTGATGAGTGAACCAGTATAAAAATTCTCTTGTGTTTCTTTTCTCATCCCTGCACTTAATTCTGTGTTTTCACATAATCTGTCAAGAAAGGAATCTATTCTATTAAAACAAAATCTGTTAATTCTGGACCTGGTTAAATCTGTCGTTCTAATTTGTTAATCAATTCTCTAAACATAAATCAAGCTGTTGTGTGAATCTGTAATAGGGTAAAAAGGGTGAACTGTTTTCTTTAACTGAACTGTGACATTTGATTCATTACTCTAGATGGCTTATGTTAACTAAAATTGATTAATTTTGTGCTACAAACTGCAACTTTATAAACTGTGAAAGTTAATCTATTTGGTTCTGATATTGCTGCTGGTTGATCTAAACCGTGTTGATCATGTTCTGGTTGTGCTAAAAGTCATCTGTAAAACAATCTATTTCGTTTAATATCAATCTGTTCTTTTCACCTCTGTTAAACTGAAAAGCAGCCTCTTTTGCGAAAATTTGATAAGCTCAATTCACCCCTCCCCTCTTGAACTTAGACACTGCTTAACTCTAACAAAGGGTTCTCTAACGCTTCATTTTCTCTTTTGTTTTTGCTCTCGTGCTTCCTCTTGTTTTCTACGAGCCTTCATTGTCTTCTTTGTGCCATTGTAAGTTCGTTTTGAGTTCTCTTTCTTCTTCACCATTGGTTTATATATATTTTTTCGTTTCTCTTATCAATTTGTTTTCTTGTATTGGCGAAGGTCACCACTGCTTCATTGCCTGCTGTTTGGGTTTTTGCTATGTCGTATTTGCTCCGCTGTTGTTGCTGGCACCGCTATTGCTGCCTTAGGGTTTAGGGTTTGAATTTTTTTTTAAAAAATTAAATAAGAATGCAGCTATTTACCATAGCCGCATTTATAAATCACATTTACGAATGCGGCTAAATAGCCGCACTTGTAAATCTTCGATTTAAGAATGCGTGATGATCAAGTGCGGCTATATAGCCACCCTTATAAATGTAAAATAGCCGCACTCGTTTTTCCTTTTTGCACTAGTGTATGTGCTCAAAGCTTCAGTATCAAGTAGCATGAGTTTTACATCCTCAAGTAAAGATATCAATTACTTTATGCCTTTAATGAAACTCATGAAAAAGCTAACTGATTGGCACTTTCACTCAACCGGTTGAAAGGTTTAAATAACTGGTTGGAAAATAAAGTCAAGTCTTTAGAGGAAGAACTGAGGAAAACAAAAGAAGATTTTGAAAACCTTGATTTAATTTACAAAAACTCTTCTTGCAGTTGTGAATCAAAACTTTGTGAAAATTGTGAGAATCTTGAAAGAAAGATTCACTATCTTTTGAAAACCTTGGATATTCTTACAACTGGGAAATCCAATTTTGAAGATGTCCTTGCATCTCAAAAATGTGTTTTTGGAAAAGCTGGTTTAGGGTTCTATCCTCAAAACAAAGGAAATAAGATTTCAAAACCTTTTAGTTGAAACAACCGGTTCTTTGTGGTTTCCACTGCATGAAAAAGGGTCACTCTGTTAGGTTCTGCAGGATCAGGAGGTTTTTTGTTCCTAAGGGTATTCTGAAATGGGTTCCTAAGGATTCTAATGTTCCTTAGAAACATATTAACACTCATGGACCCAAATTCATAAGGGGAGTAGATCTAGCAACCTGGTTTTAATTTTTGTAGGGTTGTTTGGGGAGAAAACAACACCTATGGTATCTAGATAGTTGTTGATCTAAGCATATGACTGGTGATGCATCCAAGTTCATCAGCATCTCTCTCAAACAAGATGGGCATGTAACCTATGGTGACAATAACAAGGGAAAAATCCTTGGCAAAGGTACTAACTATACTTAATGAAAATAACTTGCTTATTCATGATGTGCTTTATGTTGAAGGTTTGAAGCACAACTTGCTCAGCATTAGTCAACTATGTGACAGAGGATATCAAGTCACCTTTAGAACTAATTCGTGTGAGATTCGTTTGCCTAATTCAAAGGATGTTCTTCTCATTGGTAAGAGGTCTAACAACATTTATTTGCTTGACATATCTATCTCTACATCAATAGGTTGTCTTCTATCAAAACAAGAGGAATCATGGCTTTGGCATAGAAGAATTGCACACATTCATATGAATCATTTAAATAAACTTGATTCAAATGAACTTGTTCATGGCTTACCCAAACTCAAGTTCAAAAAGGAACATGTGTGTGAAGCATGTCAAAAGGGTAAACAAACTAGAAAATCTTTTAATTTGAAAAATTGTGTTTCAACTTCAAAACCCCTTGAGCTTTTGCACATGGATCTTTTTGGTCCTTCTAGGACTATGAGCCTTGGAGGAAATCTGTATGCTCTTGTAGTTGTAGATGACTTTTCCAGGTTTACTTGGACTCTTTTCCTACACTCAAAGAAGGAAGCATATCCAAATTTCAAAAAGCTTGTAAAGAGACCGCAGAACACATGTTATAGCAACATATAAGCTATCAGAAGTGATCATGGAGAGGAATTTCAAAATGAGAAGTTCATCAGCTTTTGCAACAAGCTAGGAATCTTTCATAACTTCTCTGCACCAAGAACACCCCAGCAGAATGGAGTGGTGGAGAGAAAGAACAGATCTCTAGAAGAGCTTGCAAGGACCATTCTAAATGATTCTTCCCTACCCAAATGCTTATGGGCTGATGTTATGAGTACTGCTTTCTATGTGATGAACCGTGTGCTAATCAAGCCTATCCTAAAGAAAACACCTTATGAGTTACTGAATGGAAGGAAGCCAAACATAACCCATATGAAGGTCTTTGGATGTAAGTGCTACATTCTGAACAATGGCAAAGACAACTTGGGTAAGTTTGATGCTAAATCAGACAAAGGTATCTTTCTTGGCTACTCTTTATCTAGCCATGCTTATAGGGTTTATAATAAAAAGCTTATGATTGTTAAGGAATCTATACATGTTGTATTTGATGAAACTAACAAGTGTGAACAAGGTTTAGCAAAGATCAACACAGATGAAGATGAACAAAACATATTCCTAAAGAATCTGGACAACAACATAGAAATTCAATCGGTTGATTCTGCGAAACAACCGATTGAAAATCTGCAGTAGGATGATCTGCCAAGGGAGTGGAAGATCCCAAGAGACCTGTCAGTTGATAACATCATTGGCCAAATCCACAAAGGAGTATCCACAAGAAGGAGTATGGCAAACTTCTGCAACCATACAACTTTTGTTTCCAAGATTGAACCAAAATCAATCTATGAAGCACTCAAAGATGAGCACTGGACAACAACAATGCATGAGTTGCTCAATCAGTTTATGAGAAACGATGTGTGGACCCTTGTTCCAAAAACTACTTAGATGAATGTCATAGGTACAAAATGGGTGTTCAAGAACAAATCAAATGACTCAGCCATCATCACAAGGAACAAAGCCAGGCTCGTTGCCAAAGGGTACAACCAAGCTGAAGGAATTGATTATGATGAAACCTTCGCACCGGTGGCAAGGTTAGAACCAGTAAGACTTTTATTAGCTTTTGCTTGCATGAGTGGTTTCAGATGGACGTGAAAAGTGCATTTCTCAATGGAATCGTGAATGAAGAGATCTATGTTTAACAATCACCTTGTTTTGAAGATCACAAGCATCCTAAACATGTATACAAGCTAAACAAAGCCTTCTATGGCCTCAAACAAGCTCCACGACAATGGTATGAGAGGCTAAGTCACTTCCTTCTATCTCATAAATATGAAAGAGGAAAGGATGATAAAACTTTGTTCATTAATAAAGCTAATTCTGATATTATCTTAGTACAAATATATGTGGATGACATTATATTTGGCTCTTCTAATGCAAAACTTTGTGAGGATTTTGTCAAAGCTATGCAGGGGGAATTAGAAATGTCAATGATGGGAGAACTTTCTTTCTTCCTTGGACTGCAAGTTAAACAACCAGAGGGTATCTTTGTATGTCAATCCAAGTACTGGAAAGACATTCTTAAGAAGTTTGAGATGGAAGCCTGTAAAGCTGCAGCAATGCCTATGTCAACAAACTGCTATTTAGGTGTTGATGAAGCTGGACCAGAGGTTGATCAAACCAAGTATAGGGGACTAATAGGTTCTCTTCTTTACCTAACTGCAAGTAGACTAGATATAATGTTTCTTGTCTGCCTCTGTGCAAGATTCCAATCTTGTCCTAAGGAATCACATCTCAAAGTTGCGAAGAGGATCCTGAAGTATCTGAAAGGCACAATATCCATGGGTTTATAGTATCCCTCACATTCTCCTATTCATTTAGTAAGATATTCTAACTCTGATTTTGCAAGTTGCAAATTAGATAGGAAAAGTACGAGTGGAACATGTCACCTACTTGGATCTAGCCTCATTTCATGGCATAGTAAAAAGCAAGCATGTGTAGCTTTATCAACAGTTGAAGCTGAATATATCTCTGTTGGAAGCTGCTATGCACAGATCTTGTAGATCAAGCAACAACTTGAAGACTTTGGATTAAAGATTAACAAAGTTCCTCTACTGTGTGACAACACAAGTGCCATCAATTTGACAAAGAATCAAGTTCAACACTCAAGGACAAAACATATTGAAATAAGGCATCACTTCATCCGTGATCATATCAACAATGGAGAGTGTGAAATCAAGTTTGTTTCAATAGAAAGTCATCTTGTTGACATCTTCACCAATCCTTTATCAAAGGACAAGTTCTATTCTCTTAGGAATAATTAACATGTATCTTAAACTGTTTTTCATCCTACAATTTGTCTATTTGATGAGACAAATAGGGGGAGAAGTTTGGTTTGTAATGTTCTGTAATGTTTTTGCACTCTTTCTGATTTGAACATTGTTATTATAAATTGGTTTAACTGTTTTAACTGGTTTAGATTTAAGTTTTATTTAAACTATTTTACAAAATTTTAACTGGTTATTCCTATGAAATAACCGATTGTTTATCTGTTTTTGCACCTGTGTATGTGTTCTGGTTTCTCATCTAAGTTGGCTGATGTTCCTTTTTGGAAATCACCAAGTGAGAGCTAGTCTTTGGTGCATATCTGTTTTTGGATTAGATTACCCCGTGTTTGTTCAATGAATGCAGGATTCAACAGATTCTAAACAAAGAACATTCTTGAAGTATCCCAAGGATCTGTTTCCATCAAATAGGAGGAGATTGTTGAAAATGAGAGCTTTGATGTATCAAATCCACATGAAGCCTGAAGCTGTGCTACTTTCTAGGTTTGGGTTTAGATTAGGGTGTTTAGAATCTTTGTAAGATCAGTCCTTGAAAGCCTACACAAAGCTTGATTAAATTTTGTTTTAAACAACTAAGTGCTTTTTCCAAGCAAAGGGAAAACAATCGATTGATTTATAACCGGTTGTTTGTTACTTAGCTGGATGGAAGTTGTGCAACTGTTTTTAAATCAGTTGTGTAACTGTTTAACACATTTCAACCGGTTAAATTGTGGTTTCAATCGGTTAAATGTATGTTTTCATAACAGAATTTTGAAAACATGTTTTAACTTATTTAGTGAATCAAAACTGCCTACGATGGTAGCATTTCAAAGGTTATAAATATAGCCTCGTTTTCAAATCAAAATACACAAGAAATACAACAAGTATTGATTCATATTTGAGAAAGAGTTTTGGTTTGAGAAAGAGTTTTAAAAAGAAAGAGTGCTTTCAAGCTCTGTTGTGTGGTGACAAGTGCTGATCATAGGATCTCTGGTTGTGTAAAACCAGGTGCTTTCTATCCTGTTTAGTATCTTGTAATTGATCTTCTACATACTGTTTGTTGTTGAAATCCTGTAAAGACAGGGGGTGTTCTGTCTTGAGGTGTTTTGTGTGCAAAGGGGGTGAGTAGGCTTTGTGGAATTCAAAGTCACCTCTTTGTGGTGTGTGCTTGTAATTTGTGATTCATTGCTAGTGGAACTCAGTGGTTTGACTAAGAACTGGATGTAGCTCAGGGATTGAGTGAACCAGTATAATCTCTGTGTGTAAATCTCTCTTTCTCTCAAACTTTCTAATTGTTAGATATTTTCGCTGCTATAAACAACCGATTAAATCGTGACTTTAACCGGTTGAAATTATGATAACTGTTTTGTTGGATTGTTTGATTGCCTTCCTTAAGCGCTTATCTGAGCTCTTTGTTAAGGATTCATTCTGAAGCAAGTATTTGAGAAAATCTTTGATAAAACAATTCACCCCCCTCTTGTTTAAGCCATCAATTCTTACAATATGTGGATCACATGGTCGTCACCTCGGAAGAAAGAGATCAGCACATCGCTGATCTAGAAGAGCTATTCACTACAATAGCTAAGTACAATCTAAAGTTAAACCTATAGAAGTGTGTGTTTGGGGTAGAAGCAGGGAATTTCCTGGGGTTCCTGCTCACTGAACGGGGGATGGATGCGAACCCGGACAAGTGTGGAGCAATCATAGGGATGAGAAGCCCCACTACTATGAAGGAAGTGCAACAACTGACTGGGCGGATGGCCACCCTGTCCCGGTTCCTATCAGTAGGAGGAGATAAGGGATACCCTTACTTTCAGTGTTTGAAGAAGAACAACCGCTTCACATGGACTCTCGAGTGTGAAGAGGCATTCCTCATGTTGAAGGAGTACCTGGCCAACCCGTTTGTCCTTTATAAGCCACTACCAGGTACTCCCCTTCGTCTCTATTTTGCAGTTAAGATCGGGCAATCAACTCGATCATTGTACAAGAACAGGATCAGGCTCAGAGGCCTATATACTTCGTGAGCAAGGTACTACAAGGAAAGGAGGTACGATATTAGGCCATCGAAAAGGCAACCTTGGAAGTGGTATTTGCAGCTCGGTGCTCCATCACTATTTTCAAAGTTTCACTGTAATTGTAATGACTGATCTTCCTATCCGCAAGATCCTCCAGAAGCCCGATGTGGTAGGTCAGATAGTGCGTTGAGCAGTCGAGCTATTTGAGTTCGACGTGCAGTACGAGCCCAAGGGGCCTATCAAGGGCCAAGTATATGTTGATTTCGTAGTAGAGTTATCTTCAGAAGCCAACCAGGTAGACGGTGGAGACTTTCAGTGGATCCTGTGTGAGGACGAGTCCTCTACTCAGCAAGGTAGCGGTGCTGGAATTATTTTGGAAGGACCTAACGCCTTCAAGGCCAGCAATAACTTGGCTAATTATCAAGCCCTGGTAGCTGGGATGCTACTGGGCAAAGATGATGTGAGTTGATTTTAGGATTGTTCATTTGATTAGTGACACTTTACTTAGATTTAGATTTTAGAACAATTATAGGTGAAAGCCTAAGGAAAATTCCCACTAGACATTAACTTAACAAGTGTTAAGTAGATGTGAAGGTTCATTTCCATAAGGCCAAAGGAAAAACACAATTAATGGTGAAGATGAATGACAAATATAAGTGTGAAATTTAATCAAACACAAGATGTGCAAGACATGAACCAAATTGAATTAAAGGAAGCAAAAACAAGAACAAGACATATTTTGGAATTGAAAATAAGAATGGAAATGGAATGGAAAAAAGATGAGTGAAAGGAAACTTAGAAGATGGTGGAGTTGTGAATGATCCCACCACTTGGATGGTGAATTGAATCCAAGATAAGTGTAGATGCCGCCACTTGAGAGCTCACAACACTAAGATAAGACCAATTTAGGAGGAGAATCTCTCACTCACAATTCTAACACAATTTGTGTATAGTAACTTTACTCTTCATTCAACTTATGAATACATGAGGTAGGCCTCCATATTTATAGATTTAGGAGCCTTGGAAAAGAAGAAAAGAGGGTAGAATGGGAAAAGGGAAAAAGTGGGCAGCCATAAGGTTTGACTAAGTCAATCTCGTATTCTAGGCTTATCCTTCTAGAAACTAGGTCAAAATGCCTTCAAATGGGCTAGGAACAGGCTAGAATGCTACCCACACCCCCTACTATGCTAAAGGTACTTTATTCTAGCTTATTTTTACTATTTGGACCCCTCATGTGAGCCCAATCTTATTTACAACATTTTCTGAACACTTAAGAAGACTAGTAGGAAGAATTTGAGATGCTTTGGCTCATGGCTTCTTCTTCTACTGATATTGTCTTGATGTTTGGTGAGTCTCAGCTTTGTATTTTGAGATGACTGCCCTTTTTGGATTTTGCTTGTAGTGTCTTTTGTCATCTTTGGGTTTGTATCATGCTCCCCAGGCGCGAAAGAATTTGTCCACGAATTTAGTAGGCTTGCAAATAACATAGTAAGTTTGTTCATGTTAGTTGGAGAATGGAGGGGTGAAGCAAACTTATTTTTAGTAAATTTAGGGAGATGATATATGTGAATTCTGGAAACAAGACATGTTTGGAAAGAAGATTTTGGGATGAAATATTTTGTGAAAAACCTCTTAAAAGGTGAGACCCTTTAGGAGGGTTTGGAATAGCATCCCTAAACTTCTTAAAAAATGTCAAGTATTTAGAATTTTTAGGTAATGAAAAAGATAAGGAAGGAAAACACCTTGGAGGTGAAGGAATGAGACTCATTGTATCTTGTCATTCTTTTTCTCTTTCATTTTCTTCTTTGTTTTTTAGGTTAAGTTGGGCTTGTTTAATCATGTTTAACATTATGGTTTGTTTATTTGGACATGTGGCAGCTATGTGCCCAAAACTTAAACATTTAAAATATTTTGGTTTTGAAGTTTTGGTGGGTGATTTAGGGGTAGAAGGATTTTGTGTAGAAGCTTTTTGGGAAGAAGTGGTTTGTTTGAAAAATTGGAAGGAGAATTTTGTGTAGAAATTTTGTTTGCATCCTTCCTAGAAAAATTAAAAGTGGTGTCTTTTGAAAAAGTGGAAGGAGTATTTTTTGTAAAATTTCTGTTTGTATCCTTCCAATAAGATTTGTAGAAACCATCATCATGAGTATTTTTTAAAGTTGTTTTTTTTCAAAAGGTGTGATTCTACCTTGATGGCTAGGTGAACTACTTTCTTTAAAGAAAAGTACTCATGTAATTCTACAAGATCTTTAATTTCTTTTCACAAACCACTTACAAACCTTTTATCTTTGACTCTTCATTATCATGCATATTCACTTTAGTCAAATATGTTTCGAAATCTTTAAAATATGCATCTACCATCTTATGTCCTTGATGAAGTCTTTGGAACTTCAACAAGTGTTCCTTCCTATAAGGAGGAGGAACAAACCTCATGCGCATACATGCCTTTAAATCATACCAAGAGACCACAATTGGCCTCTTGTTTAGCCCAATGTCCATTACAAGTTTGTGCCACCATTGGTTGGCATAGTCTAAGAAAACTAAGGAAGCTAACCTAACCTTTTGGTCTTCGGTGACCTTATACACATAAAAAAGGTGTTCAACCTTAGCTTCCCAATTTAAATACAAAGAAGGGTCATTGGACCTACTAAAACTAGGTAACTTTACAAAATTAAAAGAATGTTGCTGGTGTGGTTGGTGTTGATGGTGCCTTTTGGCAAAATTGTGCAAATTCCATTCATCCTTATCTTCTTGATTTTGCCTTGCATTAGCTTCTTCTAGTCTTTGCAATCTTTTGGCAAAATGGCTAAGTTTTTCTTCTGTGTGGACAAGTTGTTTTTGGACCTCCACAAGTTCTCCCAAAAGGTGGTTGTTGTGATATGATTTAGATTTGGAAGATGCACCACTTGAAATGTTAGCCATCACATTAAGCAAACAAGAAAAAGAAGTAACAAACAAGTTAAGAAAAGAAGTTAGAAAAACAAGTAATGCTTGCGGTAAAACAAAGAAAAACACTCAAACACTCCAAGAAAAAAAAAAATTCTTTCCTTAACCAAGATCTTTCTTGTGGTATGAACAACTCTCAAGTGAAATATGACAAAGCCTCCACACTTGGTCAAAGATAATTCACCACAAAACTTGAGGAAAGAAGAAAAGACAAACAAGAAAAGCTTAAAACAAGAAAAACCAAAGTTGAAGGAAAAGAATGTGACAAAACTTTGAAAAGATGACAAATAAGAAAAGCACAAAAGAAGACTCTAAGAAACTCACTAAACTTTTAACTATGAAACTTTGGTGATTAGAAAAATGTTAAAGGAAAAGGATACAAAATTTCCCAAAGTTGAAAGCAATTTCCCAATCAAGTTGAATCCATAAGTTGTGAAAATGAATTTCGAAACCAAGTGAAAAACAAGATGCCTTTGGGAAAAAATTCTTTGCTGTTTTAAAAAAACATCACATGTGCTTGCTGTTTTGTAATTGCAATACTGTTTTTCTGTGTACAAATAGCTTGCTGTTTTTTGCTGTTTTAAAAAAAAAGTCACTGTTTTTGGTGCAGTAAAAACGGTACTATTTTTGCTCTTTTCAAATACCTTGTTGTATTTTTATTTTTTTTGTTCTTGGAAGAAAAACGGTACTGTTTTTGTATTGTTAAAAGAGCTTGCCGTTTTTCTCTTTTTTTTTATCCTAATTCCATCATGCAAATTGTAAAGAACATTCAATTTTCACAAAAAAATTTGGTGGATTCAAGATAATTGAACACTTGACATCATATGTTTGGAACTTAACATCAATTTCTACTAAAACAAGTTTCTAATGAATGAGGAAATTTCACAATTAAAAGCAAGTAAGTAGAATCAAAGTAAGGACACTTAGAACACTAAGAACATATGACACAATCACAAGAGGTAAGAAAAAAATTTGGACAACAATGTAAATATTCAAAAGCGAAAAGTGCTATGAATATAGAAAGGCTGAAAAAAAAATTCTGCAACAAAAAAAGTTGCTGAAAAATTAAAAGCAAGAAAAAAATGACAAGAAAGTAAAGGTACTTGCATTTAAAAACAAGAAAGTAGAGGTACTTGAATTTAAAGACAAGAATTAAAGGTGCTAGAATGTAAATTGCTTGAATGTAAAGTGCCAAATCAACTCAAAAAGATAAACACAACCATAGATCTTGATACCACATGATGTGAGTTGATTTTAGGATTGTTCATTTGTCACTTAGATTTAGATTTTAGAACAATTATAGGTGCAAGCCTAAGGAAAATTCCTAGTGGACATTAACTTAACAAGTGTTAAGTAGATGTGAAGGTTCATTTCCATAAGACCAAAGGAAAAACACAATTAATGGTGAAGATGAATGACAAATATAGGTGTGGAATTTAATCAAACACAAGATGTGCAAGATATGAACCGAATTGAATTAAAGGAAGCAAAAATAAGAGCAAGACATATTTTGGAATTGAAAATAAGAATGGAAAGGGAATGGAAAAGAGATGAGTGAAAGGAAACTTAGGAGACGGTGGAGTTGTGAATGATCTCGCCACTTGGATGGTGAATTGAATCCAAGATAAGTGTAGATGCCGCCACTTGAGAGCTCACAACACTCACAAGATAAGACCAATTTAGGAGGAGAATCTCTCACTCACAATTCTAACACAATT